>JABLTO010004559.1_pt1 | contig 73759 bp, 71 predicted proteins | sample 7160091 | NCBI WGS metagenome assembly JABLTO01 (sample SAMN14651225, study PRJNA627086) | human gut metagenome | isolation source: feces | host: Homo sapiens
CTGTTAACTTCATTAAATTAACAAGAGAACAACAATTAGACGTTATAAACAGAACATTCCACAAATCAATGTAATTTGTTTATAATATTAAATAGAGCTTATTGCACACGCAATAAGCTCTTATTTTTTAAATTAAATCAACAATTACTAAATCTGGTCTATTAAATAGTCTCAATGGAAATCCGCTATTACCCAATCCTCTACTAACTATTAATTTATTTTTTTCTCCATATACTCCTTTATAATACTTAGGAAATAATCCTTGTCCTGGGGCAAATATTCCACCTATTCCTGGTAATATAAACTGCCCTCCATGTGCATGACCTGAAAACATAATATCAAAATTATATTTACTATAGGCTCCTTCTTCTACATACTCAAAATTTTCAGGATAATGTGATAGTACAATTTTTATTCCATCTAATCTTTCTAATCTGCTAAATATTTTTTCTATATTTTCAGTGCCATATCTGCTATTAACTTTACTATAAAATAATTCACCTTCATCTATTCTTTTTTCTGCCAATCCTAAAATATTAATCTTATTTCCTTTTACTTCTATAGATTCTATTTCATTTTCTAATACACATATTTTATTTTTTTTCAACTTCTCTACTATTTCACTTACTCTACTACATCTCATTTCATTATTTCCTAATATATAATACATAGGAATGTCTTTATTTATACTGCTACAAAATTCAATTATTTCATCAAGCTTTTTCATACTTGAATCTATCAAATCCCCTGTTGCAACAATAATATCAGGTTTTTGTTCAATAATTTTTTTATATAAAATATAATTATTTTTTCCAAACTCTTTACTATGTAAATCTGATATTTGTGCTATTCTAACTTTATTATTTATCTTCTGCTTTAATTTTATATTTGTTATTACAATTTTATTATTTTGATAATAACAAAACACTCCTGTAAGCATAGCTATAGCAATTATTATTTCCATAACCCTATCCTCCTTTAAGTTGTTAGTTTTTTATCAAGCTATAAATAGTAAATTGCTTATATTATATGTATTATATAATTAATTTTCTCTCACTGTACTTTACTTTAAAATTAAAAAATAGAAATTATATACTTAAAATATAATTTCTATTTTATATTAAAATCTAATAATATACTTTTTTTTATAAAAAATAAAGCTCTTTAGCTATTTTTACAATAAATTCATAAACTTCATCATATATAGAATTAAATCTTTTCTGTAAAATATTTGATAATTCCAATGAATATTCTATACTATCTATTTCTATACCAATAAAATAGCCATTTACATTTGTTTTCTCAAGCCTCACCAGACTTAAGAGGCTTGTTTCATGTGCAGTTATCTCTTTACTAATTAGCTTATCACATTCTTCTAGCTTTTTAAAAGTAATTTTACCAGGATTTATTCCAAAATAAGTTGAATCTAATATTATTATAAACTCATCATCATTTATGTTTTCTAAGCAATATAAATAATCAGTTTCTCCAATAAAAACTTCTATTTCATTAATATTATCTTTATCTACTCTCCTTTTTATATTTCTTGCTAACCTTACACCTATTCCATCATCTTTTAAAAGAATATTTCCTATTCCAAAAACCTTAACCATAGTTACTCCTATGAATTAATTATTATATTTATGGGTTTATGCCTATTACTTGTCACATGTACAGCACAATTTAAACATGGATCAAAACTTCTAACTATTCTTCCTATTTCTACTGGAGCATTTATATCATTAATCTCTGCTCCAATTAAAGCTTGTTCAACAGTTCCTTTTAACCCCTTTCTATCTGTAGGTGAAAAATTCCATGCTGATGGAGGTATTAATGTATAATTTGATATCATTCAATTTAAATCAGGAGTAATATTCATTGCATTTTCAAAAGCTCTTACAGATGTAATTGCATGATGTGTTGAACATATTCCACAAACTCTTGGAACTAATCTTATAATGTCAAATGGCGGCCTTCCCTCAAACATTTTTTCAAAACCTCTAAATTGGCTTCCACTTACTTTAGCATCTACAATCTTATTATTTTCAACTTGTACTTCTATATTAAGTAATCCACTTATTCTTGTTACAGGATCTATTCTTATAGTAGTCATATTTATCCCCTTATTACACATTACTAGAGTCATACTTTACAAAAGGTTCATAGTCATCTGGAAATCCTGGTGATGCACATCCTATACATGTTGTATTATCTTCAATAGGCCAATTAAAAGTATTATTCCACCTACTTACTGGGCAATATGCATAAGTGACGGGTCCTCTACATCCCAATTTAAACATGCATTCTTTTTCACCAAATTTTTTTGCAAAAATTCCTTGATCAAAAAATTTTCTTCTAGGGCATATATCATGTATTAAAGTATCATAATAAACTAATGGTCTTCCATTACTATCAAGTTCTGGAATTCCACCAGAAGCTATATATCCTAATATTCCTGCTACCCAAACTGGATTAGCCAGGCATCCTGGAATTTTTATAATATCTGTTCTTTTCAAAAATTCGCTTACACTTAAAGCCTTTGATAAATTTGGCTTTGCAGCTGTAGGCCCTCCAAAACATGCACAGGTTCCTACAGTAATTATTATACGTGCATTTTTAGAAATATCACTCACAGCTTTCATAGCAGTTATCTTTTCACCTTTATAAGTAGCTACTGTTGTATAAAGACCATTGTCCCTTGTTGGTATAGCTCCAGATACTATAAAAATATATTCTGTATCTAAATTATCAATTATATTTTTATAAGCTTCCTCACCTTGATCTCCTTGAATACTTCCAAAATACTTCATATCCACAAATTTCTCCAGCATATATATAAGATTAGGATCTTCTGAATTTAAAAGTGAAATAACTTCACCAAAGCACCCTGAAGTTTCTAACCATATAGCATTAATCTTTTTTACTCTGTTATTTTCAACATTATCTATGGCATTATTTATCATATTCATAGCTAATTTATTTTTCTTTTGATCTTTTGTATCTTTATCAAAAATTCCATTTTCCCAAAAATCTATTTCTTCTATAGGTATAATATATTTATCACTTTTAAATATAAACATAAAACCTTTCCTTATTTTTATTATATTTATGTTTATTTTATTTTATTTCATAATAGAATAATCAATAAAAATAAAGTTAAATAAAATAAAAAACTGTGAAATAAATCCATATATCGGATTTATCTCACAGTTATATATTATTCTTGTTCTGCTAACTTCTTTAATTCTGCATATTTTTGTCTAGCATGTTCTTCTGTCATTTGGAATAATTCTTCCGCTTGCTCAGGGAATTGCTTAGCAATTGCAGAGTATCTTACTTGATCCATTATGAAGTCTCTAAAGCTTCCTTGTGGTTCTTTAGAATCTAAGCTAAATGGATTCTTTCCTTGTTCTTTTAATTCTGGATTGTATCTGTATAAATGCCAGTATCCAGCCTTAACTGCTTCATCCATGTTTCTTATAGAGAATCCCATTCCCTTCTTTAATCCATGGCTGATACAAGTTGAGTAAGCAATAATGATTGATGGTCCATTATGAGCTTCTGCTTCAAGCATTGCTTTAACTACTTGGTTCTTATCAGCACCAATAGCTACTTGTGCAACATAAACATTTCCATAAGACATCATCATTCTTCCTAAATCTTTCTTCTTAGTCTTCTTACCTGAAGCTGCTAATTTAGCCATAGCTGCAGCAGGAGTTGATTTAGAAGATTGTCCACCAGTGTTAGAGTAAATTTCTGTATCAAATACTAATACATTTACGTCTTGTCCTGATGCTAATACATGGTCTAATCCACCGTATCCGATGTCATAAGCCCAACCGTCTCCTCCAAGGATCCATTGTGATCTCTTAACAAGGAAATCAGCTCTTTCTTTAATTTCTTCAACTAATACTTTTGCTTCTTCATTTTCAATGTTGTTTTCAGCTAAAATAGCTTCAACTTCTCTTGAATGAACTTTTGAAAGCTCTCCGTTATCTTTATTTTCTAACCAGTTTTTGAATACTTCTTTATATTCTTCAGCTATATCCATAGAAATTAAGCTTTCCATATTTGAAGCTATTTTCTTTCTCATTTGATCAGCTGCTAAGAACATACCGTATCCAAACTCAGCATTATCTTCAAATAATGAGTTAGCCCAAGCTGGTCCCTTACCTTCATGGTTCTTTGTATATGGTGTTGAAGGTGCTGAACCTCCCCATATTGATGAACATCCAGTTGCATTAGCAATCATCATTCTATCACCGAATAATTGAGTTACTAACTTAATATATGGAGTTTCTCCACAACCAGCACATGCTCCTGAGAACTCGATAAGTGGTTGTTTGAATTGGCTATCCTTAACTGTTTTACCTGGAGTTAAGTGTTCTTTGTTTGATACTTCTTTTGATACTGAGAAATCCCAGTTTGCTACTTCTGTTTCTACTTGTGTTCCAAGTGGCTTCATTTCTAATGCCTTACCTGGTGCTGGACAAATATCAACACAGTTATTACATCCAGTACAATCTAATGTACTTACTTGAATTCTGTAGTTTAATCCTGCTAATGTTTTACCAGTAGCTTTCTTAGTTTCAAATCCTGCTGGTGCTTTTGCTAATTCTTCATCAGTTACTAGAACTGGTCTAATACATGCATGTGGACAAACGAAAGCACATTGGTTACATTGAATACATTTTGACATATTCCATTCTGGAACATCTGTAGCAACACCTCTTTTTTCATATGCTGCAGTTCCTGCTGGGAATGTACCATCTTCTAATCCATTGAATGCACTTACTGGTAGTTTATCTCCTTCTAAAGCATTCATCGGATTCATTATGTTTTTGACGAAATCTGTTACTTCTTTAGTTTCTACTTTTGCTTCTTCAGTAGCAGTCTTCCAGCTTTCAGGTACATTAATCTTAACTAATGAATTCATACCAGCTTCAACAGCTTCGTAGTTCATGTTAACAACCTTATCACCCTTCTTACCGTAAGCCTTCTTAATTGAAGCTTTTAAGTATTCTGTAGCTTCTTCTTGTGGGATAATTTCTGCTAATTTAAAGAATGCAGATTGCATTATCATATTAATTCTTCTACCTAATCCTATTTCAGAAGCAATCTTAGTTGCATTAACTGTATAGAAGTTTATTTCATTTTCAGCTATGTATCTCTTCATCTTAGCTGGTAATTTTCTTTCAATTTCTTCTTCGTTCCAAATTGTATTTAATACGAAGTTTCCACCTTTTTTAAGACCTTTTAATAAATCATATTGATTTACGTAAGCTTGCACGTGACATGCTATGTAATCAGCTTCATCAATAAGGTAAGTTGATCTTATTGGTGTATCTCCAAATCTTAAGTGAGACATAGTTACCCCACCAGATTTCTTTGAGTCATATGCAAAGTAAGCTTGTACGTATTTATCTGTATTTTCACCAATAATCTTAATAGCTTGCTTATTAGCTCCTACTGTACCATCTGATCCTAATCCCCAGAACTTACATCTAACTGTTCCTGGTGTTGCAATTCTTAATTCATCTTCTACTGGAATTGAAGTGAAAGTAACATCATCTTCTATACCTACAGTAAAGAAGTTCTTAGAATTTTCTTTCTTTAAGTTATCAAATACAGCTTTGATATCAGATGGTGTAACATCCTTAGAAGCTAATCCATAACGTCCACCAACTATCTTAGGTGCATTTTCTTTTCCATAGAATGCAGAACATACATCTAAGTATAATGGTTCACCATTACATCCTGGTTCTTTTGTTCTATCAATTACACAAATCTTTTCTACTGATTGTGGTATAACCTTTAATAAATGCTCTACAGAGAATGGTCTGAATAAATGAACTTTAACTAATCCATATTTTTCTCCTCTAGCATTTAATTCATCTATAGTTTCTTCTATAGCTTCAGTTACTGAACCCATAGCAACAATTATTTCTTTAGCATCTTCTGCTCCATAGTAATTGAATAATCCATAGCTTCTTCCTGTCTTCTCTTCCATTTTAGCCATGTATTCTTCAACTATTGGAATTATGTCATTATAGAATTTATTAGAAGCTTCTCTTGTTTGGAAATAAATATCTGAGTTTTGAGCTGTTCCTCTTGTAACAGGGTTATTTGGAGTTAACGCTCTACTTCTAAATTCTTTTAAAGCTTCTCTATCTAACATTTCTGCATAATCTTCATAATCTAATACTTCAACTTTTTGAATTTCATGAGATGTTCTAAATCCATCAAAGAAGTTTACAAAAGGTAATCTTCCTTTAATAGCTGAAAGGTGAGATACTGGAGCTAAGTCAGCAACTTCTTGTACTGATCCAGCTGCAAGCATAACACATCCTGTCATTCTTGCTGCCATAACATCTTGATGATCTCCAAATATTGATAATGCTTGAGATGCTATTGCTCTAGCACTTACATGGAATACACCTGGTAATAATTCTCCTGCTACCTTGTACATGTTTGGTAACATAAGTAATAGACCTTGTGATGCAGTAAAAGTAGTTGTTAATGCACCAGCTTGAAGTGAACCGTGGAATGTACCAGCAGCTCCTGCTTCTGATTGCATTTCTACAACATTAACTGTTTGTCCAAAAATATTTTTCTTCCCTTGAGCAGCCCATTCATCAACAACTTCTGCCATTGTAGTAGATGGAGTTATAGGGAATATTGCAGCTACATCTGTAAACGCATATGCTACGTGAGCAGCAGCCGTATTACCATCAATAGTCATCATTCTCTTTGCCATGATAATATACCTTCTTTCATCATCCTAAATGTTTCTTAAATAATTATAATTGTTATTTAATAATAATTATTATACTTCATTTTTATTTTTTTTCTAGTACTTTTCTTAGAAATATTCCTTCGTATAATTTTGTAATCTTTTGTCACTTATTAGTATAATAACATACTTTCATTTCTTCAATAGAAAACTACCATCTTTATACATTTAATTTTTAAATAGTAATTAAAAAATTTTTAAATGGTTATATATCTAAGTAATTACACTTAAACTAATTAATTAGATATTTTGACCATACATAATATTACTCTTTATGTTATTTTTCTACAAGAAGGCACTTTTTTTATATATAGTGTCAAAAAAGATACTAAGTATATAGTTTTATACTTGGTTTTATGTTATTATTTATATTTGTACGAATAAAGGAGGTGTTATCATGAATAAAATACTTACTTTTCATAATGATTGCCGTCTTAATGATCGTTGTGCCAAATATGAAACATGTCCAATGATACTTGTTCATAAAATATTATCTGGTAAATGGAAAATTTTAATTTTATGGTATTTAAGTAATGATACTCTAAGATTTAGCGAATTAAAACGAAAGTTGCCAGGTACAACGCAGAAAATGCTAACCAATCAATTAAGAAGTTTAGAAGAAGATAATCTTATATTTAGAAAAGTTTATCCTGTTGTTCCACCTAAAGTAGAATATGGACTTACTGATATCGGCAAAAAAATAATTCCTCTTCTTGAATCTATGTATTCATATGGAGTTGAATACTCTAATACAAAAAATTAAAAGAAATTAGCTAACAGCAAATTGTAATTGAGTTAGCTAGTTTCTTTTAATTTATAATATATTAATATTTTATTGCAAATACTAAAATAAATCTGTTAAACTGATTCACTTGCTTTGTTTATTTATTGACAATAGTTATTGATAGATTATAATTATTATTATAGACCATAGAGGTATTTAATAATAAATAAAAAAAAGGAGATTTTTACATGTCTAATACATTCAAAATAACTGAAGACCTATTTTGGGTAGGAGCTCTTGACCCAAACCTAAGAATTTTTGACATAATAATGGAAACTAAATTTGGAACATCTTACAACTCTTATCTTTTAAAGGGTTCTGATGGAATTGCATTGTTTGAAACTGTAAAAGAAAAATTCTTTGATGAACATTTAGATAAAATTCGCTCTATTGTGAATTTAGAGGATATAAATTACGTTGTTGTTAATCATACAGAACCTGATCATGCTGGATCAGTTGAAAAAATACTTGAGTATGCTCCTAATGCTACTGTAGTTGGAAGCACTTTAGCTATTAAATATTTAAGTGAAATTATTAATAAACCTTTCAAAAGTAAAGTAGTTAAAGATGGGGAAACATTATCTTTAGGTAATAAAACTTTAAAATTTATTAGTGCCCCTCAATTACATTGGCCTGATACAATGTACACATACGTAATAGAAGATGAAACATTAATTACTTGTGATTCTTTTGGTGCTCATTATTGCGATGAACGTGTTTTAAAAAGTGCAATTGAAGATAGCAAAGAAGATGACTATATAGAAGCTTATAATTATTACTTTAGAATGATTATGGGACCATTCAAACCTTTTATGCTTAAAGCACTTGATAAAATTAAGGATTTAAACTTAAAGTACATTTGTCCTGGACATGGATTAGTATTAGATCATACTAATATTGAAAAGTTTGTTAATCTTTATAGAGAATGGTGTCAACCAACAAAAAGAGAAAAACAAAGCATAGTAATACCATATGTTACTGCATACGGATATACTGAAGAAATTGCTAAAGAAATAAAAAGAGGTATTGAAGCTTCAAACTTTGATGTTGATATTTTAATGTATAACTTAGTTACAGCAGACATGAATGAAGTATTAAATGAAATTAATCAATGTAGTGGTTTATTACTAGGTTCTCCTACATTATTATCTGATACTTTACCACAAATATGGACTATTTTATCTTCATTAAATCCAGTAATTCATAAAGGATTACCAGCAAGTTGCTTTGGATCATATGGTTGGAGTGGAGAAGCTCTTAAAAATATTAACGAAAGATATAAACAACTTAAATTTAATGTAGTATGTGAACCACTAGGTATAGTATTTAGACCTAGTGAAGAAAACTTAAAATCTGCTTATGATTTTGGATTAGAATTTGCAAATAAAGTTTTAAAATAAAAAAACAAGGCTGATGTCAAGCATCAGCCTTATCTTTTTATTACTTTCTTTTAAATAGTTTACTTATATCCATAATCAATGCTGAAATTATTGCAAAAGCTAAGCAAATTCCTAATTGTAATAAACCAAAGCTATCTGGTATATCAAAAATCCCTCTTACTCCTGGTATTAATACAATACTATATAAGCACAAACATACTATTATTGCACCTATAACGTATTTATTTTTAAATAGTCCTACCTTAAGCACTGGTTCATAATTTGATCTTGCAGGTAATGTTTGAAAAATTCTTGCAAGAGTTACAGTTGAAAATGCCATTGCTTCTCCTAACATTGGCGATGTTAAATTTCCAACATATTGTGCAAGTATAACAAAAACCCCTATTATTATTCCTCTTGTTATAACTGCTTGCCATGTTCCACCAGCTAATATTCCCTCGTTAACATCCCTTGGTTTTTCTTTCATTATATTAGGCTCAGCCATTTCTAATCCTAAAGCAATTGCAGGCAAAGAGTCATTTATCAAATTTATAAATAGTAATTGTAATGCGGAAAATGGATTTGACCAATTTACAAATACAGCAAATAAAATAGCAATTATTGCTCCTAAATTTCCTGCGAATAAATATGTAATTGCTTTTTTAATATTGCTATAAACTGTTCTACCAATTTCAACTGCAGATACAATAGTTGCAAAATTATCATCTGTTAAAATCATAGCTGATGCATCCTTTGCTACATCTGTTCCACTACCCATACCTATACCTATATTTGCTTGTTTTAAAGCTGGAGCATCATTAACTCCATCACCAGTCATAGCAGTAATATATCCTTTTTCCTGCCAAGCTTTTACTATACGTATTTTATTTTCTGGTGATACCCTAGCATAAACTGTAATATGCTCAAGCTTTTCTTTAAGCTCTATATCTGATAATTCATCTAATTCTTTTCCAGTTAAAGAAATATCATCTTCACTCATTATTCCTATCTCTCTTGCTATAGCAGAAGCTGTTGTTTTATGATCTCCCGTGATCATTACTGTTTTTATTCCTGCACCAGTTGCTTCCTTAACAGCATCATAAACTTGTTCTCTTGGTGGATCTATCATAGCCATAAGTCCTACTAAGGTCATTTCAGTTTCATCTTCTAAACAAGGAACAAAATTTTCGTCAGGAACATCTTTAACTGCAAATGCCAATACTCTTAATGCTCTATTTGAAAAATCTTCATTCACCTTTCTATATTCATTTTTAATTTCTTCCGTCATTTCTTCTACTTCACCATTATTAAGAACTGTATTAGATCTTGCAAAAACAACATCCGGAGCTCCTTTTGTAAACATAATTGCATTTCCGTTAATAGAGTTAACAGTAGACATTAATTTTCTATCAGAATCAAATGGTATTTCACTTAACCTATCATATTTTTCTCGTAACTCTTTATAATCAATTCCTCTCTTTTCAGCAAACCTTAATAATGCTATTTCAGTTGGATCTCCAATTTCTTTTCCAGTTTCTGTTACTTCAGAATCATTGCAAAGTGTAGATGACAAATCCATAGCCTCAACTTGGCTTGAATTATTATTTTTTTCTTCTACTTTAGCTTTATTTACTCCATACATAAAAAAGTCAACAACTGTCATTTTATTTTGCGTTAATGTTCCTGTTTTATCTGTACAAATAACACTTGTAGATCCTAGTGTCTCTACCGCTGGCAATTTTCTTATTATTGCTTGCTTTTTAGCCATATCTTTTGTACCAACAGCTAATACAATTGTAACTATTGATGATAAAGCTTCTGGAATTGCTGCAACAGCAACGGCAATAGCAAACATAAATGAATTAAATATTAGATTTTTCATATTTTCACCATCAATATACCCTCTAATTACTTGGATAATAAAAATGGCTGCTGCTAATATCATAATTATTATACCTAGCTTTTTGCCAAAATCATCTAACTTTTCTTGAAGTGGTGTTTGTTTATTACCCGCACTTTCTAATAATGTAGCAACTTTTCCTACCTCAGTATTCATTCCTGTTTCTGTAACAACTAAAGTTCCTCTACCATATACTACTGTAGCACCACTAAAAACCATATTTCTTTGATCGCCAATACCAACCTCTTCTTCTATTTTGTCGCTATGCTTTAAAACTGCTTCTGCTTCTCCAGTAAGCATTCCTTCTACAACCTTTAGACTTTGTGCCTCTATTAACCTTCCATCTGCTGGTATATAATCTCCAGCCTCTAAAAATACTATATCACCTACAACAATTTCTCTTACTGGTATTGTTTTTTTCTTTCCATCTCTTAACACCTTTGAATTAGGTGAAGATAGTTTTTTCAAACTATCAAGTGAACTTTCTGCTTTTCGAGTTTGTGTCACTCCTAATAAAGCATTTAAAATTACTACTACAAATATGATAAGAGATTCTACAAATTCACCTAAAAAAATTTGTACTATTGCCGCAATAAGTAATATTATTACTAATGGATCTTTAAAGTTTTCTAAAAACATTTTCCATATAGGAACCTTGTTTCCTTCTTTTAATTCATTGAATCCATTTTTCTCAAGCCTTATCTTTGCTTCTTGATCAGATATTCCATTTATATTACTACCTACTTCATTCAATACATCTGAAGATTCCTTTTTATAATGCATCTAAATCTCCTTCCCTTCTCTTTTGTACTAATGTTAGTATTTACTTAATTTAAAGATTATATTATTTAAGACTTCCTGATCTTATTATTGAAATCAGTAACCATAACCCTAAGACAGCTGAACCAAAATATCCAATTAATCCAATAATCGAAACCCCATATAAACGCGGTGCTGGATTTATGTTAATAATTAAAGATGATCCCACTATCATTCCCGCTATTACCAAAGCAAAAGATAATCTATTAACCATTTTATTTAAAACATCTATATATTTATCTTTATCTTCAATTACTATGTTAATCTTTGTTCTTCCTCTTATTAAAGTATCTGCTAAAGAAATTAAACGTGACGGAATATTTAAGCTATCCCTAGTTAATTTATATCCTTTCAATAAATAATCATTAACATCAAATTGTTCAAAAAAATAATTTTTATAATATCCTTTAACATATGGTATTACTAAATTAATAATATTTAATTCAGGTGAAAGCTCTGCAACTAATCCTTCTACCATAACCATTGTTCTTATAAGCATTGTAAAATCACTAGATATTCTTAAATTATTTCTTTTAGCTATATCGGACATTTCTTGAAACAATACAGAAATTTTTATATTTTTTAATGAAGTAGTATAGTAATTTCTGAACATGTATTCAATATCCTTATAAAGTAATTCTCTATCTGTTTTACCATTCTTAATACCTATATTCATAACAAAATCAGTAAGTTTATCTATATCTTCATTTGCCACTGCTGTAATAGCTGAATTTAGTTCTTCTTGCTTTTCCTTAGATAATGCTCCTACAATACCAAAATCAATAAAACATATTTTACCTTCACGAATTAATATATTGCCTGGATGTGGATCTCCATGAAAAAATCCATCTCTCAATACTTGCTTAAAATATGAAAGAGTTAGTTTTTTTGCAATATCATCTCTATCATAACCTAAGCTCTCAATCGATTTTTTATCATTTACTTTAAACCCTTCAATATTTTCTTGAGTCAAAACATTTTCACCTGTATAATCATGAATAATAAAAGGAGCATAAATACAAGCACTATCCTTATTTAATTCTCGAAATTTCTCAATATTTTCAGCTTCATAAATAAAATTTAATTCTCTTTCAGTTGATGCCTTAATTTCTAATAATATTTCTTTAGGATCAACAACTGTATCCTTAAAAAATTTTGTAAACTTTTCACTCAATCCAATTAAAATATCAAAATCCATCTTCATAGTTTCTTTTATATTAGGTCTCTGTATTTTAATAACAACATCTTCACCACTTTTAAGTATCCCTCTATATACTTGAGCTATTGAAGCAGAGGCTATTGGAACTTTATCTATATAAAGAAACTCATCTTCAATATCTTTATTAAACTCATTATAAAATACCTTTGACATGTTAACAAAATCATCAGCTGGTACATTATCTTGTAATTTAGATAGCTCTATTATATATTCCTCCGGTATAAGTTCTTGTCTTGTGCTTAATATTTGACCTATTTTTATAAAAGTTGGTCCTAATTCTTCAAATGCCTTTCTAAGATTTGAAGGGGATTTTTTTTCTTTTTCTTCTTTTTTACCTAATAAATATCCTAATCCATAATTTGTGAATACTTTTAATATTTCTTTGAATCTAGTTACTGAACTCCCCTCCATAATTACCTCCCATTATCTAATAAGTTTACTTTTTCTCGTCATTTAACATACTTTCAACTTTATATACCCTTGCTTTTAACATTTCAAATTCATCTCTAGTTACATAATTATATGCTTCTATATTCATATCTTTAATTGTAGTTGATACTTGACTTTTTTCTTCATGTTTACATTTATCATTAAATGTTCTTTTTAACTCTTCTCCAAGTTCTTTTCCTTCTTCAACTGTTATTTTTCCTTTACTCACTAATTCCTCAACAACTTCTGCGGCTTTATCATAGGTACTCGCAACAGCTCCAACACCAAACAGTAATACTTTTTTTATTTCATCCATCATTTTTATATACCTCCTAAATTACATTTACATTTATATTTATGTATTTTAATTTAAAATATATTCTAAAAATAAAAGTTAGCATATATTTGCTAACTCTCTTTTCTTTCAACACTTATTTTTCCTTGCACACTAGCAGCATTACTTTTTATAAATGTCCCCTTAGTTTCTTCATCTTTAAAATATAAATTCCCTTTTACTTTAGTATTATCAATTTCAAACCCTTTAGCCTTAATATAAATATCTCCTATAAAAGTTCCACCTTTTATTATGGTATTTTCACTTTGTATAGTTAAACTAGGAGCCTCTAAAACATAATTATTAATTATATTATTATCTTCATCTTTACTAAATAAGTTTAATTTTCTTCCAACCTTTACAACATTATTTTCCTCTGTTGTATCTGTTTTAAAGAATTCACCTTCTATAATAAGAGGATTATCTGAAGTAATATTATCAGTAATTGTGATGCTATAATCATTAGTTAATGCATATGTTAATTCTCCTTCATTTTTAACAAACTCAGTATTTTGAAACTCATCTTTTTCATTGCTTACTTCATTGTTTTCTTTAGTCCCAGTAGAATCACAACCAATCATGAAAACACACAAAATGGAAAGTACATATATTATAATTTTTCTTTTCATTATAATTATCCTCCAAGGTTATTTAAGATAATACCACTAATTGAATCCCTTAATATTTATTTTTCCTATATATTATTTAATTATTCTTATTTTGTAAAAATAAAATAAGTATAAGTATTATATATATCCTAATTGATATACACTTTAATACCTATACTCATATATTATAATTATTTGCTATATCTACTTCTTCTTATACCATATCTAAAACCTGCTCTAAAAGCAGCTTTTATTGCATCTTTAGCTCCTTTTTCATAACCATCTTTATACCCTTCATCATAAGCTTCTTTTCTTTCTTTAATAACTCTACTATTATCTTGTTCTGAACTATAATTCTTATCTTCATAATAATTTTCTGAATCAACCTTTTCTGAAAAACTATCTTCAGATTCAGCTTTAAACTCATCTACATCGTTATAATTTTCTTCACCATTATCTATATCTGAATCATGAATTATAACATTATCATATTCATCTGTAATATAATCTTCTTGTATTGTTTCCACTTCTTCTATTAGATTATCATCATCTTCAGCTTCTATAGAATTTTCATAGGATTCTTCTTCTAAATTATTATCATTTTTTGAAGCTTCTATGTCCATAATTATATCTCCTTAGAATATATCTCATACTCTATTATATGAACATCACTTTATAAGGTGTTTATTTTACGTAGTGCATAATCCATTGCCCCATCTAAATTACTACTATTTTTTCCCCCTCCTTGAGCTAGAAAATTACTTCCTCCTCCTCTTCCATCTATTAAAGTAATTGCATCCTTTAACAATACATTCATTGATAAACCTTTAATATTTTTCGAACAAGCAAAAATCAAATTAACCTTATCTTCAAACTTTATTGCAAATAGTACCACCATATTATCATCTAATGTTATTTTTTCTGCAATTTTTGTTAGATACTTTAAATCTCCATCATTATAAATCTTTTTTACTACATTTAATTTATTAACCTTAATGGCATTTTCTTTCATTTCTTTAATTTGATAATCAGCCATTTCAAGCTTTATTTTTCTATTTTCCTCTTTAATATCTTTTAATTCATTTGATAATTTATTCATTGAATGTATTGCATCTTCCTCACCACAATTTAAAAATTTACAAATTTTATTTCTAAATTCATCTTTTCTAAAATAATCTTCAACAGCCCTTTTTCCAGTCAGATATTCTATTCTTGTTGCACCTTTATGCTTTTCCCAACGTCTAATTTTTATTATTTGAAGATCTAATGTTTTACTAGGATGAACCCCACAACAAGCATTAATATCTAAATCACCAATTTTTACAATTCTAATTTGCTCATCTGTATTAGGTAAATCACGTCTAAGCTTTAACTTTTTTAGCTCCTTTTTTGAAGGTGTTAAAAACTCTACTTCAATATTTTCTTGAATGATTTCATTTGCCATTTTTTCTGCTTTTCGTATAGATTCTTCATCTAAAAATCCCTGAATATCTACAGTACTTATTTCTTTTCCAACATGAACACTAACTGTATTAGCATTAAATAAAGTAAAAAAACATCCTGAAAGTACATGCTGTCCTAAGTGCTGTTGCATTCCATCTAATCTTCTATTCCAATCTATTTTACACTTTACTTTATGTATCTTAATTGGCTTTGTTTCTGTAACATGATAAATTAATCCATCCTTCTCAAAAACATCAATTACCTTATGATTTTCTATGTAACCCAAATCACAATGCTGACCTCCTCCCCCTGGGAAAAATGCGGTTTTATCTAAAACTACATGAAACGTACCGTTAACTTCTATAACATCAAGTATTTCTGCTGTAAATTCTTTTAAATATTGATCTTTATAATATAACTTATCCATTAAAATACCTCCAACTATTTCCTAAGCATTATTTTATAAATTTTATATTACTTCATATCATAATTCAACCTATTTCACTCTCTACTTTTTATTCTATTTTTTTCCATATATATATGCTATAATATATTTAATTTTACTATTATGTTATTTATTTTATTATAATATCTCATAATTTACATATTAATGCAGTAAATTTGACATATATAAATTTCTATAGTAATGTAACGTCAAGAATAATTATTCTTATAGGAGGTGCACTTATTGTTTAAAAAGTTAATTACTTTAACCCTTGCTACAGCATTATTAACATCATCATTAAGTTTTGTCTCTGTACATGCTGCTACACCACAAGATACGATAAATGAAAACTTAGAAAAATATCAAACCCTTGATAATCAAATTTTAGAATTAAATTCTAAAATCGAAGATTTAGATGTTGAAATTGATAAAACAACAATAAAATTAAATGAAAATAACGCAGCTATTGAAGATATTGAAGATGAAATAAAAACAACGGAAGCTAAACTAGAACAAACAAAAGAAGATATAGATGAAGCACAAGTTGTATTAGATAATAGAGTAAGAAATATGTATAAAACAAATATGACTTCTAATATTTTAGTTAGTATAATTACTTCTAAAAGTATATCTGATTTATTTTCTAAGGTACAAGCTATCTCAAAAATAGTTTCTACGGACAAGCAAATACTTTCTAATATAAATGAGAAAAAAGTAGAATTAGACCTTACTATTGAAACATTAAATACAAAAAATTCAGAGTTAGTGTTATTAAAAAACACTATTGAAGAAGATTTAAAAACTATCGAAGATAAAAAGGCTGAACAAGAACAATATGTTGAACAATTAAACTCTGAAAAGGAAGCAGTTTTTTCAGTTATAGAAGAAAATGAAAAGCTATTAATATCAAAGCCATTATCTATTGCTAACTCTTCTTCTGCTTCTGTATCTGAATTGCAAAGTGCTATCGATACATTAAACTCTTACATTCCATTATTAAATAGTTCAACAACTATTAATATGGCTAAAGAAGGTATTAGCAATGCTAAAGCAAAAATATCTGAGCTTAACGCTCCATCTATACCAACGACAGGTACTACTGTTGGAGAAGCAATTAAAACATTATCTATGGAATCTACTGCCTATTATGGACATGGTATAACGGCTTCTGGCTTAAAACCTGTTAGAAATCCAGACGGTATAAGTACTATTGCCGTTGATCCAAATGTAATACCACTTGGCTCTAAAGTTTATGTTTCAGGATATGGACTTGCTATTGCTGCTGACACTGGTGGCGCTATTAAGGGTAATATTATCGATGTATATCTTAATAGTTATGAAGAATGTATGTCATGGGGAAGAAGACAAGTTACTGTACAAATTTTAGAATACCCTTGATTAGTTAATAGTTTATAGTTTATGTAGAAACTCCTTTCGGAGTTTCTTTTAAATTTAGAAATTCAGCCTAAGCTGAATTTCTTCCTTAACTCTTAACTCTCTTAATATCCGTAGTTCTCATTAAGTAACAATATAAAAATTCTATTTGGTGCTGGCTTTCTTATTACTGTATATTCTCTACAAATTCTTTCTGGACTATTGCAATTCATACATTTTCCTGTAATTACACAAGGTGTTTTTCTATTTAATCTCTTTGCATTAGCTGGTGCTGCAAGATTTTCTACTCTTGAAATTGCCTCATTAATATTCTTCACTATCTTATTTACACCAGCAATAACTATTACTTTATCTGGACCATATAACATCGCAGCAACTCTATTCCCATTTCCATCAACATTATATAATTCTCCATCTTCTGTTATTGCATTTGTACTTGTAAAATAAGCATCACAAAAGAATGCTTCTCTATATATCTGCTTTATTTCTTCTGGCTTCAATCCTTCTTTATATCTATCTAAAAATTCATATCTTCCACTTCTTAAATGGTTTATAATCTTCGTTTCAAATAAACTCATAGAACCGCCAACTGTGACTTTGCTATTTTCTTTAACTAATTCTTTTATTTTATTAATCAATTCATCTTGTGTATTAATAAAAAAACTCTCCATATTATTTTTTCTTAATGCTTCTATTGTTCTATTAATTTTCACTTCATTAACCCACTTTATATTATTATCCATTTTAATCTTTCCCCTTTGAAATTAACTTATATAATAATTTTAAACTAATATCTATTACAATCCAATAAATATTCTAATTCTTTTTTCTTACCATGTATGATATTATATTTAGTATATTTTAATTTTGAAAGGGTTAATATTATGAATTGGATTGAAGATATAAAAAATTATAAACCTTATAACGAACAAGAAGCTAAAGATAAAGATTTAATACTAAAATGTATAAATCTTCACGATGATATATTAACAAGAGAAAATACAATTGCTCATATAACTAGCTCAGGATATATAGTAAACAAATCAAGAACAAAGGTGTTAATGATTTATCATAATATTTATAAGAGCTGGGCATGGACCGGTGGTCACGCAGATGGTGATTCTGATTTACTACACGTTGCTATAAAAGAAGCTAAAGAAGAAACAGGTCTTAAAAACGTAACTCCTGTTATGACTAATATACTTGGATTAGATGTACTTAATGTTAACGGTCATATAAAAAAAGGTAAATATGTATCATCTCATTTGCATTTATCTGTTGCTTATCTATTGGAAGCTAATGAAGAAGATAAACTAATTGTCAATGAAGAAGAAACTAGTGGTGTTAAATGGCTACCTATCAATGAGCTAGACATTCACTGTAATGAACCTTACATAATAAATACTGTATATTCAAAATTTAATAAAAAGATAAAAGAGCTGAATTTATAAATTCAGCTCTTTTATCTTATTCTTGTGATAACTTTTTATAGTTTTCAAATCTTTCCTTAGCATCCTTTTCTGTCTTAGCAAATAATTCTTCTGCTAGCTCTGGGAATACTTTAGCTAATGCTGCATATCTTACTTCTCCCATTAAGAAATCTCTAAAATCTGATTTTGGTTCTTTAGAATCTAATGTAAATGGATTCTTTTCACCCTTTAATGTTGGATTATATCTATAAAGGTTCCAGTAACCACAATCAACAGCTTTCTTTTGTTCATCTGGTGTATTAGTCATACCTTTCTTAATTCCATGACTAATACATGGTGCATATGCAATTATTAATGATGGTCCATTATAGCTTTCAGCTTCTGTTATTGCTTTTATTGTTTGATTTTTATCAGCTCCCAAAGAAACTTGAGCTACATATACATAACCATAACTCATTGCCATCATACCTAAATCTTTTTTCTTTGTTCTCTTTCCTGAAGCTGCAAATTTAGCTATTGCCGCAGTTGGAGTTGCTTTAGATGCTTGACCTCCAGTATTTGAATAAATTTCTGTATCAAATACAAGAACATTTACATCTTCATTGCTTGCAAGTACATGATCTAGACCACCATACCCAATATCGTAAGCCCAACCATCTCCACCAAATATCCATTGTGATCTCTTAATAAAGAATTCCTTATCTTTTAATATTTCTTTTGCAATTTCATCACTACATCCTTGTAATGCAGTTTCTAATTTTTCTGCCCTTTCTCTAGATCCTTCACCTATGTCTTTATTATTTAACCAATCTTCCATTGCTTCTTTTGCATTACTACATAAATTTTCATCCAATGCTTTCTTAATATTAGAAGCAATTCTTTCTCTTATTGTCTTTGCCCCCATAAACATTCCAAGCCCATATTCTGCATTATCCTCAAATAATGAATTAGCCCATGCAGGCCCATGACCTTCTTGGTTCTTTGTATATGCTGTTGCTGCACCTGAAGATGCCCATATTGAAGAACATCCTGTTGCATTTGCAATTACCATTCTATCTCCAAATAATTGAGTAACTAATTTAGCATATGGTGTTTCTCCGCAACCTGCACATGCTCCTGAGAATTCTAAAAGTGGTTGTTCAAATTGACTTCCCTTAACTGTATTCTTATTCATAGGATTCTTCTTATTCTTTATATCCTCTACAGCATAATTCCAAGCTTCTATTTGATCATGTTGGGAATCAAATGGTTTCATAATAAGCGCTTTACCTGGTGCTGGACAAACTTCTGCGCAGTTAGAACATCCTGTACAATCAAGTGGTGTAACTCCTATTGTATAGAAATAAGGTACATCTCCCTTAACACCTTTAGCTTGAAGTTTTTTAAAGCTTTGTGGTGCATTCTTTAATTCATCTTCTGTAGATAAGAATGGTCTAATGCATGCATGAGGACATACATATGAGCATTGATTACATTGTATACATCTCTCTGGAATCCATTCTGGAACATTTACTGCTATTCCTCTCTTCTCATATTTAGTAGTTCCATGCATAAAAGTACCATCTTCTATATTATTATTTACAAAAGCTGATACAGGTAAATTATTACCTTCAAGCTTATTCATAGGAATACATATATTTTTAACAAAGTCAGGAACAGATATATTTTCTTTTTGTTCATCTCCAGTAGCTGATTTCCATGATTCTGGCACATCTATCTTAACTAATGATTCTAATCCCTTATCAATAGCAGCATAATTCATATTTACTACTTTTTCACCTTTTTTACCATATGAAGTAACTACTGCTTCCTTTAAATATTTAATAGCTTCATCAACTGGAATAATATTAGCAAGCTTAAAGAATGCTGCTTGCATTATCATATTAATTCTTCCTCCAAGTCCTATTTCTTGAGCTATTTTTACTGCATTTATTGTATAGAAATTAATATTATTTTTAGCAATATATTTTTTCATTTTAGCTGGTAATTTTTCATCTAACTCTTCTTTAGTCCAAATTGTATTTAATACAAATACACCATTTTTTCTTAATCCTTCCAAAACATCATATGAATATACATATGATTGATTATGACATGCTACAAAATCTGCTTTATCTATTTCATAATGAGCCTTTATTGGATTTTTACCAAATCTTAAATGTGAAATAGTTATTCCCCCAGATTTCTTTGAATCATACGCAAAATAACCTTGAGCATACATATTTGTATGATCACCAATTATTTTAATTGCGCTCTTATTAGCTCCAACTGTACCATCTGATCCAAGTCCCCAGAACTTACATGCTGTTGTTCCTTCAACTGCTACATCTATTTCTTTGTCAGATGCTAATGATAAGTTAGTTACATCATCAGTAATTCCTATTGTAAATCCATTCTTTGGATTATTACTCTTTAAATTTTCATAAACTGCAGCTATATCTGCTGGATATGGATCTTTAGAACCTAATCCAAATCTTCCCCCTATTACCTTTGGAGGGTTATCCATTTCATTTACTGCTCTTAATACATCTAAATATAGTGGTTCACCAATTGATCCTGGTTCTTTTGTTTTATCTAATACAGCAATTTTTTTAACTGTACTTGGAATAGTATTTAATAATCTTTCAATACTAAAAGGTCTATATAACCTTACTTTTACTAATCCAACTTTTTCACCTTTATTCATTAAATAATCAATTGTTTCTTCTACAACTTCACTTACTGCTCCCATAGAAATTATAATTCTATCGGCTTCTTTATCTCCATAATAATCAAAGCAATGATATTCTCTACCTGTTAATTCTGTAATTTTACTCATATATTCTTCTACTACAGATGGAATATCGTCATAATACTTATTTAGTGATTCACATAATTGGAAGTATACATCTGGGTTTTGCGCTGTACCTCTAGTTACTGGATGACTTGGATTTAATGCATTTTTTCTAAACTTATCAATTGCTTCACAATCTACAAGGTTAGCTAATTCATCATATTCTAAAATTTCTACCTTTTGTATTTCATGAGATACTCTAAAACCATCAAAAAAGTTTACGAATGGGATTCTGGCTTTTATTGCTGTTAAATGTGCAACTGGTGATAAATCCATAACTTCTTGAACAGATCCTTCTGAAAGCATTGCACATCCTGTAGCTCTTGCAGCCATTACATCTTGATGATCACCAAATATACTTAATGATGAAGTTGCAAGTGCTCTTGCTGCTACATGAATTACTCCTGGTAATCTCTCTCCAACCATCTTATACATATTCGGAATCATAAGTAATAATCCTTGAGATGCAGTATATGTAGTTCCTAATGCCCCACTTTGAAGTATTCCATGAAGTGCTCCTGCTGCTCCTGCTTCTGATTGCATTTCTACAACTTTAACTGGCTCACCAAATATATTTTTCTTTCCTTGTGCTACCCATTCATCTACATGTTCAGCCATTGGAGATGAAGGGGTAATAGGATAAATGGAACTTACTTCAGTAAATGCATAAGAAATATATGCAGCTGCAGTATTTCCATCCATAGTTTTCATTTTTCTCATATTTTTGCCTCTCTTTCATTAGTTTTTAATTTTATACTTTAGGCTTTTATCAATTAATTTTTTCATTCTTTATTAGTATTGAAAAAATGTAAAATATTATGTATATTACTTTTAAAGTTTTTTTACTTTTTTTAACAGATGTATTGACTGCATAATTTTTTAGTTTTATACTAATAATATAAATAAAGATATCAACGCGGGATGGAGCAGTCGGTAGCTCGTTGGGCTCATAACCCAAAGGTCGTAGGTTCAAGTCCTGCTCCCGCAACCACAAAAAGGATGTCATATGACATCCTTTTTTATTTATACTAATGAATTTACAGACATAATAAATTGTTTTGCTACTCTATTAGATCTACCACTACTTAATGCTGCCCACTTAATTGCTTCTCTTTTTAATGTTTCCTTTGGTAAATTAATATTATAAATTTCAGCTAACTTATATACTGTATTCAAATAATCATTTTGATTACCTACTGAAAAAGTCAATGTTACTCCGAATCTTTCAGCTAAAGAATGTTTTTCTTCAACTGTTTCTCTAGCATGAATTTCGTCTCCTTGTCTATCATTAAACCCTTCTCTTATTAAATTCTTTCTATTTGATGTTGCATAAATTAAAACATTTTTAGGCCTTACCTCTAAACCTCCTTCAATTAATGCTTTCATATTTTTATATTCATATTCAAACTCTTCAAAAGATAAATCATCTAAAAATAAAATAAATTTAAGACCTCTATGTTTAATTAAAGATAAAATATTGTTTAAATCCATAAAATCTTTTTTATTTAATTCAATAACTCTTAATTTTTTATTATAATATTTATTTAAAATAGCCTTTACTGAAGAGGATTTTCCTGTTCCACTATCACCAAACAATAATACATTATTGCAAAGTTCACCATTTATAAAACTTTCTGTATTATTAATTAAAATTTTTAATTGCATTTCATTTCCGATTAATTCATCAAAAGTAATTGGATCACAATTTTCTATTCCTATTAGCCCCTTATTTTTGTCCCATTTAAATCCTTTATAATAATTCATAATACCAGCACCATTTTTATAATAAAAATCTACTAGTAAATTTCCTATGGTATTTATATCTTCATTATATTTAAAAATATTAAAAATTGGATCATTATCTGAAATTTTATTATCATTTAGTGTACAAAACTCTTCTGAAATATCAAATAATCTTTTAATTACTCTTATATCATTTAATGCTATATTAAATAAATTTTTATCAATTTCATTACCAACTTTTTCTGATTTTATTGTGAATAAATTTTCATCTTGTCTTACTAAATAACATAAATACATTTTAAACAAATCACCATCAATAGGTAAATCCAAAGCCTTTTCTAATAACCTATTTAAAATATATTGATGTTTATCATAATTATCTTCTTCCAAATAACTTAACACTTCAGATATAATTATGTCATCATTTAAACTATTAAATAAAATAAACCTCTTCATTCTTCTCACCCCATTAAAACAAAATTAATTATATAATACATTTTTATCCATTTTTATTCAATAAAAAAGATATAGAGTATTTATTTAATACTCTATACCCATAATCTATATCCTTAATACTCTTCTTTAATAATACCTACTTTTATCTATTTTCTATTTATTACTTTTACCTGTATACCTTCCATAACATCAAACGCTTTTTCATGTAATTCTTCATTAAATCCCGCACATAACTTAGCATCAACTAAAATTTCTGCATTAGTATATTGTGATTGAAACATTACTACATTACTTATTACACAAATATTTGTTACTACACCGATAATTTCAATACAATTAATATTTTCTCCAAGTTTTTCACTTAATTCAATTATTTTACTAGGTGAAATACCAAATGAACCCTTATTTATATGAATTGTATTTTTATTATTAATGAATTCACTAAGTTTTCCATAAAGTTCATGTCCTTCAGTATTTAAAATACAATGTGTTACAGGTAAATTCTTACCTTCTCTAGTTGCTAAATAATCCTCTGTATGAGTATCATATGTAAATACTACTTTATCTCCTTTTGACAAATAACTATTTACCTTTTCATATATTCCCTCTTCTATTTCTTTAGCTTTTTCAAATCCTAATGCTCCATCTACAAAATCCTTTTGATAATCTACTACAACCAATACTCTTTTCATTATCCATCCTCCTAACTATAAATTAATTAAATATATTTTACCATAACACCTATCTAAATGTTACTTCTGTATATACACTTATTTTTAAAAATTACATATTTATTTTCTTAAAAATTTCTGATATTTAACTTTTTTACCTTTATTAAAAGGTTAATCTTTTATATAATGGTAAAGTAATAAATTATATGGTTAAATTTTGGAGGTAATTTAATGGAATTTTTAGAAATTATAAAAGCCATAATTCTCGGTATCGTTGAAGGGGTAACCGAATGGCTTCCTGTTAGTAGTACTGGTCACATGATTTTAGTTGACGAATTTTTAAAACTAAATGTTTCAAAAGAATTTATGGAAATGTTTTTAGTAGTTATCCAGCTTGGAGCTATTTTGGCAGTTATTTTATTATATTGGAAAAAGATTTTCCCGTTTAAATTTGATAACGGTGTTAAAGTTGAAAAAGATACAATTATAATGTGGGTTAAAATATTAATTGCATGTGTTCCTGCAGCTATCGTTGGACTTTTATGGGATGATTATTTAAATGCTTTATTTTATAACCCAACTACTGTTGCAATTATGTTAATTTTATTTGGTATTCTATTTATTGTTATTGAAAACTACAATAAGGGTAAAAATCCTAAAATAAATAGTTTAACAGAAATAACATATACAGTTGCCGTAATGATAGGTTTATTTCAATTAATAGCAGCTGTTTTCCCTGGTACTTCTCGTTCTGGTGCAACTATAGTTGGTGCATTATTAATAGGTGTTTCAAGAACTGTAGCAGCTGAATTCACTTTCTTCCTTGCTATTCCTGTTATGTTAGGTGCAAGCGCATTAAAACTTGTTAAGTTTGGATTAAAGACTGGTTTTGTTATGACTGGAAGTGAACTTACTATATTATTAGTTGGAATGATTGTTGCATTTATTGTGTCAATTCTAGCAATTAAATTCCTTATGTCTTATATTAAAAATAATGATTTTAAAGTATTTGGATGGTATAGAATTGTACTTGGAATATTAGTATTAGCATATTTCTATGTAATAAGATAATCTTTACATAAAAAAGACTGAGTAAACTTACTCAGTCTTTTTTAGTACAACTCATAAATATCTGAAAACTCAATATTAATCTTTTGTACTAATGGTTTATTTTCTGCATCTATTATCCTACTATTATTATCATTATCTTCTTCCATTCTTACATTTGGAAGCTTTATAACAATCTCACAACCTTTTTCAACTTCCTTTTCTAAAGAAACTGTTCCCTCATGAAGTTCTATTAGGGACTTTACTAATGAAAGCCCAATTCCACTTCCTTCTTTCTTTCTATTAAAAGATTTATCTTCTTGAACAAATCTTTCAAAAATATGCTCACTAACTCCTTTTGATATACCACTTCCATCATCTTTAACTCTGATTGTAACAAATTCATCATCCGCATCCATTAAAACACTTATGTTTCCATTGTCATCAGTAAACTTAACTGAATTAGATAATAAATTTAAAATTACTCTCTCTATACTTTCAGGATCACATTTTATTATAAGTTCTTCAACGTATGTATCAAATAAAACATTAATATTTTTTGCTTCAACATAAGGAATAATTGACAACGTAATATCCTCTACTAAACTGATGATTTCATAATTTCCAAAGTTAAGATTCATAAATCCAGAATCTATCTTTGTAATATCAACAAGATTATTTACTAATCTTAATAATCTAAAGCAATTTTGTTTTATAGTTCCATCATATTTGCAATAAGCTTTCCATAAAGCATTTTCACCTTGGCTTTTGCTAATTTCAAGTAATTGAAAACATGAATAAATTATATTAATAGGTGTTTTAATTTCATGTGATAAATTTGCAAAGAACTGAGTCTTTGCTTTTTCAATCTCTTTAATTTCATTATATTTTTTTTGAAAGTCTTTTAAATTGTTTACTTGATTATTTAATTTATTACTTACTTCTATTCTTCTAACAACTTCAATATATAATCCAACAAGTAAAATTAAATATGCTATAGTACTTAAAAATCTATTATAAACTAATACTTTCTCTGCATATTTAGAGAAAATATTTAAATAAAAAATTCTTCTAATTGTAAATATACTTATCGTAGTAATAAATATAGTGTAAATAAACTCACTTTTTCTTATACACCTTTTTACTAGGATAAGTAATAATATTACATAATAAATTAGCAAACTACATTGAATTATATTCCAAAAATTAATACTTTTTATTGAAAATATATTGCTTAAATTTAATTTCACTTCTATAAATGTCCCTATAATATTTATTAAAACAATCAATATTACAGAAAGTTTCTTTCTACTAACAATTTTATATGCATATTTACTTTCGTTTAATATTGCAATAGTAAGTAAAAATATTCTTACTACAAATGGAAATGTTATTAAATGCGCACTTAATCCAATATTTTCAATTATAAAATTTACAAAAATATATTCAATAAATATACTTATATATGATAATTTCAAAATAAAAAACTCATTATTTTTGTACATATAATAATATAACAAACAACATGGAATTGCTATTAATCCAAGTAATACATTAATTGTATTAATATCTTGTATAATTATAGTGCTTTTTAGATTATTTATATCTAATATTTCTATACCAACAATGGAAAAACATAAAAATAATACCGTTCCAATTAACATATATAAAATATATCTTCTACTTTTCTTTTCATATTCTCTAATACTATTTTCTTTCATATATCCCCTTAACATTTGTTTTTAATATTATTTTTTAGCACAATATTTACATGATTATATCATATTTTCTATAATATTAGAAATTAATTTCTAATATTATGAACCATTAATTAAATTATTGCTAGAATTTTTCCAGTAGTTTGCATATACTATCCTAAGCAATAATTTAAGTGATATTATGAACTATACCATAGAATTAAATGATTGTATTTTACTTGGATCCGGAGCTGAAGGAAGTGTTTTTCTTACTCCAGAAGGTTTTGCTATTAAGCAGTTTAATACAATAAAAGCTGCTAAAAAAGAGGTTTCTATTCTTGATGATGTAAAAGATAGTCCTTTTTTTCCAAATGTATTGATTAGAGTGAGCAATATAGTTGTTAGAGAATATGTCCAAGGTGAAAATCTCTATGAATATATTCAAAAAAAAGGCTTATCCTATTCTCTTTCTAAAGAAATAATAGATTTACTCGAAGATTTAAAAAGATTAAAGTTTAAAAGACTTAATGTTAGAAATGCTCATATTTTTATTGATTCTAACGAAAAAATTAAAGTTATTGATCCAAGAAAACCTTATGTAAAAAACACCCCCTATCCTAAAGACATAATTAAATTACTTTTAAAGTTAAAGGTATTTGATAAGTTTTTACAAGATTTATTAAATTATAGACCTGATTTATTAGATTATTGGATTGACGGATATAATTATGTAGCCAATAATTACAGACATGTACTAAGATACTGATAAAAAAATATTACTATACAATATTTTTTTATGACAAATTATAAGTGGTAAGTTAATATTGAAACTCCTAATGGATTTTCTAAAAATATAGTTTTAATTAAATAAACCTATATTTATTTTTTAACTTACCACTTCAATTTACTGCTTATTTTTTATTTCTTTCTTACTAAATTAGTATTAAATTTAGCTACATACTTTCGATTGATACTACATCATAGCCTTGATCTTCAATCTTTTCTTTAATTTCATCATTGTTAGAAGATGTTTCAACTATGGCATACTTTTCTTCTAAATTCACTTGAATTTTGCCTGAATCTTTTAGCTCTGCTAAAGCTTCTTTTACATGATTTACACAATGATTACAACTCATACCTTCAATAAATATCTTTTTTAACATTAATATCTCCTCCTTAAATTATCAAAACCAAATATAAAAATTTCATATTTATATTGTTAATTTTATTAAATAAAATTATTTATAAAATAATTATTTTTTACTAATTAAATTTTAAGCCTTAAACTTCTTAAGTCTTAAAGCATTAGCTAATACTGAAACTGAACTTAAACTCATTGCTGCTGCGGCAATCATTGGATTAAGTAATGGTCCTCCAAATATGTGTAATACCCCCATGGCTACAGGTATTCCCAAAACATTATATCCAAATGCCCAGAATAAATTTTGTTTTATATTTCTTATTGTCGCTTTACTTAACTTAATAGCTACTATAACATCCATTAAATCGCTTCTCATAAGAACTATATCTGCTGATTCAATTGCTACATCTGTTCCTGATCCAATTGCTATTCCTATATCTGCTTGTGCTAATGCTGGTGCATCATTGATTCCATCTCCTACCATTGCAACTTTATCATCTTTTCCTTGTAACTTTTTAACTTCGTTTGCTTTATCTTCAGGCAATACTTCTGATAAAACTATATCTATTCCTACTTGCTTTGCAATAGCTTCAGCAGTCTTTTTATTGTCTCCTGTAATCATTGCAACTTTAATTCCCATGTTATGAAGCTCTTTAATTGCATTAATACTACTTGGCTTTACTGTATCAGCAACTGCAATAATTCCTTCTAATGAATTATTTATTGCAATAAACATAGGGGTTTTACCCTCATTTGCTAATCTATCTGCTTCACCCCTTAATTCACCTATGTCTATTGACCTTTCCTTCATCAATTTTAAGTTTCCTAATAAAATTGATTCATTTTCTATTACTACCTCTATTCCATGACCAGGTATTGCATTGAAATTTTCTAATGATTTTAATTCAATATTTTTTTCTATTGCTGCTCTTACTATAGCTTCACCTAATGGATGTTCAGATCCCTTTTCTGCACTTGCAGCTAAAGCTAATAATATATTATTTTCTTTCCCTCTAGATACTATATCAGTAACAACTGGTTTTCCTTCTGTTATTGTACCTGTTTTATCAAATACTATAGTATTAATTTTATGAGTAATTTCTAATGCTTCTCCACCTTTAATTAATACTCCATTTTCTGCACCTTTACCTGTACCAACCATTATTGCTGTAGGTGTTGCTAATCCCAAAGCACAAGGGCACGCAATTACTAGTACTGATATAAATATTGTTAATGCAAATACCGGTGTTTCTCCAGCTATTAACCATGCAATTGCTGAAAAAATAGCAAGCCCGATTACTATCGGAACAAAGTATGCTGAAATAACATCTGCCATCTTTGCAATTGGTGCTTTTGATCCTTGTGCATCTTCAACCAATTTAATTATTTGAGATAATGCTGTATCTCTCCCCACCTTTGTAGCCTTATATTTAATAAAGCCTGTTTTGTTAATACTTGCACCTATTACATTACTTCCAACTATTTTTTCAACTGGTATACTTTCTCCAGTAAGCATTGATTCATCTATTGCTGTTGAACCTTCAATAACTTCACCATCAACTGGTAACTTTTCTCCTGGCTTAACTAATATTATATCTCCAACTACAACTTCATCTATTGGAATTACTATTTCGTTACCTTCTCTAATAATAGTTGCTGTTTTTGGTGCTAATCCCATTAATTTTTTAATTGCTTCAGATGTTTTTCCTTTTGATATTGCTTCTAAATATTTACCAAGTGTTATAAGTGTTAATATTGTAACTGCTGCTTCGAAATATAAATGCATAGCATAGCTTGTATCACCAGTAGCTATTTTATACATTCCAAATACACTATAAAGAAAAGCTGCACTTGTTCCTACAGCTATTAGTGAATCCATATTTGGACTTAACTTTATCAAATTTTTAAATCCAATTAAATAGAATTTATATCCTATAGCCATAACTGGAACTGTTAATATAATTTGAAATACAGCAAAGTTCATTGGATTAACCATAGGGTCTATTATCTTAGGCAATGGCATTCCCACCATGTGTCCCATAGTAACTATTAAAAGTGGAATTGTAAAAATACATGAAAAAATAAGTCTTCTTAATAATTTATCTTTATCAGATAATTTTTTTTCTGTATTTTCTTTTTCTTCTTCTCTTACAAGCTTATAGCCAGCTTTTTCTACAGCTCTTTTAATATCTCCGTAAGTTACTATATCGTCATCAACTGTAATACTCATTTTTTCAGTAGTTAAATTAACTACCGAATCTTGAACACCTTCTATTTTTTTTGTTACTTTTTCAACTCTACCAGCACATACTGCACATGTCATTCCTTCAACCCTATAAGTATGGGTTTTTATATTTTTAATTACTGAATATCCAAGAACTTCTACTTTCTTTTCTATTTCATTTGATGTTACTTTATTCTCATCAAAACTTACTGTTAATGTTTCTGTAGTAAAATTAACACTAGCATCTTTCATGCCTTCCATTTTTTTAATTCCACGTTCTACTCTATTTGCACATGCAGAACATGTCATTCCACCAATTTTATATTTTTTATCCATTTAATTTCTCTCCTTTCCTTATTTAGATATCTTCTCAAAAAGATTCATTATTTCATCTATCTTTTCATCGCCATTATTATTTATTATCGCATCTTTAACACAATGATCTAAATGTCTTTTTAAAATTTGCATATTTGCCTTTTTTAATAATGATTGAACTGCAATTATTTGATTAGAAACGTCAATACAGTATCTTTCATCTTCAATCATTTTTATTATTCCTTCAATTTGTCCTTTTGCTATTTTTAAATTTTGAATTGCTTTTTTTCTTTCTTCCATAGTTCTCCTCCATATTACCCCCCACCCCAGGGGGGTATGTTTTAATTATAATACTTTTTATTTCTATGTCAATATTAATATTTTTTATTATTTCTTATTCTTTATACAAAATTTTATTGCTACTTATCCCTATATTTATCAGATATATTTTTTAATTTATTAGGTTAAACTATTTATGTGTTATTAGTGGAAAATCTTTTATAGATGCAAAATTAATAACTAATTTAATACTTCAGTTAAAAGAGGTGAATGAAATGAGTAAATGTTGTTCAAAATCTGATCCTAGCTGTAAGGATTATGCAGAAAAAGTGAAAAATAAGGCAAATGAAAAAACACCTTATGAAATTGATAAACCAACTAAACATTTTTAAAATTAAATCTTCAAATATAAAATTAATATGCTCATCATATAGTTTCATCATTTAAATTAGACACTATATAAGGAGCATATTTTATTAAATTATAAAATTTTATTTATTTTTATAACTATCTACTAACATCATAAAGAATTTAAATAATACTACTGATATTATACCAGTTGTTATGTATATTTGAATTCCAGCTATTTGATTTACAATATAACCAAAAGTTTCATATCCTTGACCTATTAAGTAAGCAGACATCTTTGTTGAAGCTACAATTCCTATAGCCATAGGGAACGTAAGTCCTGCAAATCCTGGATGGAAAATATATGAGAAGAATTTTGGTAATTTGCTTATTATGAATATTAATGCACAAATTACTGCAAAGTATAAATAATAAACTATAAATTTATTTGGTGTTTGAATAAAATTAAGGTAACTTACTAAACAAAGACTTGATGGTGCAAGTACAATTGCTTGAGTATGATACATTGGATCTTTGATTTCATATTTTGCTAATCTATAAATCATAAATGGAATTATTATAGTAAATACTGCAATACCATAGTATACAACTATTTTACCTATTAAAGGTTCATTCATAACTCCACCAACTACTGTAGAAACCATTATACCATTATATGTAACAAACCAACTTGGAACGAAAGTTTGCATATTAACACCTTTTACTACGTTTCTATATGTAAATATTAGAATGTGAATTGCATGTAATATTAAACCTATAAACCAAAGTGCCTTACCAAAAGCCGCATTATAAGTATAAATATAACTACCAATAATCATAGTTATCATTGTAAATCCTGCATAAAGTGATGCTGGAACTGTATTTGAATATTCATTTTTTACAGTATCAAAGTGAGCAACCATTTTAACTATATATGCTATTAAAACAGCAATTGCTGCCCATATAGTTAAATGTCTTACCCATGTATATCCCATACCTGAGTATACATTAGCTAAAGTTGATGCCCCTACCATGGTTGGTAAAATTGGAACTGGTAAGTTTTTAATCTTTTGTATTAGTGACTTATTATTCATGATTCCTCCTAAAATTTAAAAATAAACTAATAAATAAGTTCTATATATATCTTGTGTAATAGAGTTGAATTAAATTCATTTGTTAATTTTTTCACTTTTCATTCAACAAATTTACTTAATCACTCCTCAACAATAGTTATTATACTTATAGAAATCATTCAAGTATGTGATTTTTATCACAATATTGTTAATTTTTTAATTATTTTTTAAGATATTTTATTAAACTAAAAATATAAAATAATATTAATAAAAAAAAGAACTGTAATACTACAATTCTTTTTTCATTTTATATTTTGTAGAAGTTATATTATAAGCTCAATATCTTTTTCCCAGTATCAACTAGTTCACATTTATCTCCTACTTTAACTTTTCCACCTTTTAATACTCTTGTAAAAATTCCATTCTTAGGCATTATACACTCTCCTACTTGATAGTATATTGCACATTTATCATGACATTCTTTTCCTATTTGAGTTACTTCTAAAAGAACATCATCTCCTACAGTTAATCTTTGTCCAACTGGAAGCTTATTTAATTCAAATCCTTCAATAACTAAATTTTCTCCAAAGGCACCAAAATCAACATTTCCACCTTTATTTCTGAAATCTTCTATTTTTTCTAAAGCTAAAAGACTTACTTGTCTATGCCATTTTCCAGCATGAGCATCTCCTTCAATTCCAAACTCTTCTATAAAATTTGCTTCTGAAACTTCATTTTTTAATGTTCCCTTATGTTTACTTGTACAAATAGCAATTACTTTTCCCATTTCTTATCCTCCAATTTGATTCATAAACTTTAATTCTTTATGCTCACTTTTTTCTAAAAATAAATGTTTTTCTGGTTTGTCATATATATTTTCTTGTATAATTTCTCTTAAATTTTCGTCACTAATTCCTTTTCTAAGCTTAGATTTTAAATCTACCCCATAATCAAAGTGAAGACATTGCTTTAAAAAACCTTCTGGAGTTAATCTTATTCTATTGCAATCTTCGCAAAAACAATTGCTTAATGCACTTATAAAACCAACTTTACCTTTTGCGCCTTTTAACTTAATATATGTAGCTGGTCCGCCACTTTTACTTCTTACTACTTTTTCATAATCAGTATAATTGTCTTCTATAACCTTTAGTACTTCTTCATTTGTAACACCTTTATAATTAATTGCAATTCCAATTGGCATTAATTCAATAAAACGTATATCTATAGGTTTTTCTTTAGTAAGATTTACAAAATCAATTATTTCGTCTTTATTAACATCATTAACTATAACAGTATTTAATTTTACTTTTATCCCTAGCTCTATTGCCTTATCTATGGCTACTAAAACATTCTCTAACTTACCTAATCTAGTTAATTTGCTAAATCTTTCTTCTTTTAATGAATCTAAACTGATATTTACTCCCTTCAATCCATTTAACTTCAATTCTTCAAGTTTATCAGCTAGTAATATTCCATTTGTAGTTAGATAAATTTCTTCAATACCTGGAATATTATTTATTCTCCCTATAAGATTTACTATTCCTGCTCTAACTAATGGTTCTCCACCAGTTATTCTAATTTTTTTTATTCCAAGTTTAGCGCTTTCTTTTACAATTTTATATATTTCATCATCAGTTAACTTTTCATCATTTTTTAAGAAGTTATTTTCCTTCTCCTTCATACAATAAACACATCTTAAATTACAATTATCAGTTACCGATACCCTTAAGTAATCAATCTCTCTTTCAAACTTATCTTTCATATTAATTCAAAGGGTAAGTTAAAAGTTAAACTCCCCACTCTTTCCTCCTGTTTTTTTAAGCAAATGAGTTCCTTCGATAACCATTCTTTTATCAATTGCTTTACACATATCATAAATTGTTAATGCACTTACTGTTGCAGCTGTTAAAGCCTCCATTTCAACCCCTGTTTTATCAACTATTTTTACTGTTGCTGTAATTTCAATGGAACTCTCTTCTTTATTTATCTCAAAATCCACATTACAACTTGTAATCATTAATGGATGGCACATTGGAATTAAATTTGATGTTTGTTTACTAGCCATTATTCCTGCTATTCTAGCTACTCCTAATACATCGCCTTTACCAATTTTCCCATTTTCTATTAACTCTAATGTCTCTCTACTAACTTTTATTTTTGAAACAGCAACTGCAACTCTAGCTGTTTCATTTTTTTCTGATACGTCAACCATTCTAGCATTTCCACTATTATCAAAGTGCGTCAATTTATTATCCATAATACAAGCCTACTTTCTAAAATTATTTTCCAAATGAACAATGTGGGAATGTACATACATTACAATCTAAGCATAATCCACCATGTCCATATTCGACTATATCATCAATTGTTAATTTTTCATCACTTAAAACTCTTGGTAATACTAAATCAAGTACTGTTCTTTTAGAGTACATTGCACAGCTTGGTACTCCTAAAATTGGTGTATTACCATAATAAGCTAATAAGAACATAGCTCCTGGTAATACTGGAGATCCATATGTTACTAATTCACCACCACATTCCTTAATTGCTGTAGGTGTAACATCATCAGGGTCTACAGACATTCCTCCTGTACAAATTATCATATCTACTTTTTCACTTAAACCTTTTTGAATTTCTTCAATAATTCTTTCCTTTTCATCTGGTAATATTACTTGACGTATTACTTCACTACCATAATACCCTAATTTTTGCTTTATTACTGGTAAAAAGGCATCCTTAATTCTGCCTTTATATACTTCATTACCAGTAGTTATTAATAAACACTTTTTAGGTTTTATTTCTGCTACACTAATTATCTTTTCTCTAATTAGATTTTCAGCAGTAATAATTTTTTCCTCATCTATTATTAATGGAATAACCCTTGTTGCTCCAACTTTTTCCCCTTTTTTAATTGGAGTATTATTATGCAACGTAGAAACTATAATTTCACCAACCGAATTTAATTTGAATAAATTAGCTTTATCTATTTTTAATACTCCATCTCTGTCAGCAAAGAAATCTACTTTTCCTTCTTTAATTTCATCTGAAATCTTAATTCCTTCTCCCACAACTAAATTTGAAATTCTTGTTGCTGCATCATTTTCATGAAGCTGACCTTCTGTAGGTTCCCAAACATAAACATGCTCTTTCCCAATAGATAGTAATTTTTCTATATCTTCTTCTTTAATTATATGACCTTTTTTAAATAATCTTCCTTTAAATTCACCAGGAATTATTTGAGTTACATCATGAGAAAGTATAGTTCCTACTGCATCTTCTACTTTTATCATTTTCATATTAATTTTCCCCCTATTACTTTCTAGCACATTCTTTTGAAGTTCCTAATAATATATCAATTCCGTGTTTAATGTCATCTAATGCATAATCTAATGCTTCCTTGCAAGCCTTTGGACTTCCTGGTAAATTAACAATTAATGTATCTTTTCTTATACCAGACACAGCCCTTGAAAGCATAGCTCTTTTAGTAATTTGCATACTATACATTCTTATTGCTTCGCATATTCCAGGTGCTTCTCTATCAATTATTGCTTTAGTAGCTTCTGGTGTTATATCCCTTTTAGAAAATCCAGTTCCACCTGTACTTAATATTAAATTAACTTTAAGCTCATCACTCATAACTTTAAATTCATTTTCTAACATTTCTTTTTCATCAGGTAATATGACTTGTTTTACTACAGTAAATCCCGCAGCTTCAACTAACTCTTTTACTACAGCCCCACTTTTATCTTCTCTTTCTCCAGCATAACCTTTATCACTACTTGTAATTATACCAACTGTATACATTATAATTCCTCCAATTCTTTATATTCTTTTTCCGTATTTATATTTAAAAAATCTTTTTCAATAAATTTTTTTTCTTGATTTCCATCTATAACTTTATAATTTAAAGATTTTATCAATAATTGAAGTTTATTATTATTATTTTTTATTGCATTTTCAATACTAGGAATGCTCTTTTTTGAATATACTGCACATAATGGCTGTAGCCTTCCAGAAACCTCCGGTATTAACACTTCATATTCTTCATTATAATTTCCTAATATATTTAAAGTTTCACTAGTTATAAGTGGCATATCACATGCTATACATAAAACTTTATCTGTAGTTGAATTCATAAGAGCTGAATGTATTCCGCTCAAAGGACCATTCCCCTTATATATATCTTCAATTACTCTTAAATTAAATCCTTCATATTCTTCTTTTTTATTTGCAATTATTATTATTTCTTTATAACCTTTGCCTGCATCAATTATATGCTCTATAAATTTACGTTCCTTATAATTTAATAACGCCTTATTATTATAGTTCATTCTACTACTTTTACCACCAGCTAAAATAGCCAATGTCTTGTTTATCATAAGCATCTATCTCCTAAAATTTAATGATATCAACTGTTTCACCACTATGAAGAGCTTCGCTTCCACCCTCTACTTCAATCATACAATTAGAATTTAAATTAGAACTTAATATTCCATTTCCACTTTTCACTTGTGTTATATATACCTTTTGTTTTCCCTCTTCTATTACAACTCTACCTCTAATAAATCTTCTCTGAGGGCTTTTTTTATTGAAATTATCACATAAAGTTGCTTTTTCTCTTTTAACTTCTATTTTTTCAATTCCACTTAATTTTTCTATTGATGTCTTAACAAACAACTCAAATGCTGTTAGTGCCGCAGTTGGATTTCCTGACAAACTAACCACAAGAGCATTATTTACAATACTACAAAGCACTGCTGAACCTGGTTTCATTTTAACCTTCCAAAATAATCGTTTCCCACCTATATTGTCTATTGCATGATTTAATAAATCTTTTTCACCTACAGATACTCCACCAGTTGTAATTATTAAGTCAACATTTTGAGATATATTCTCTATATATTTCTCTATATCTCCTTCAATATCTCTTACATGCTTTACTTCTAAAATATTATATCCTAACTCAGAAACTCTAGCCATTATAGTATATTTATTACTATTGAAAATTTTACCTTCCGTTAAATCACTATTTACATCTATAACTTCATCACCAGTACATAAAAGTGCAATTTTAGGATTTTTATATACCTTTATCTTTGAAATACCACTGCTTGCAATAATACCTATATCTGCAAAATCTATCTTTTTATTTTTATTTACTAATAGAGATCCTTTTTTAATATCTTCACCTTTAAAACAAATATTATCATTAGCTTTTATTTTTTTAGTTAATGTTATATGCTCCTCATCATTTTTGATAGTATCTTCTTGCTTTATTACTGCATTTGCTCCATTTGGAATAGGAGCACCAGTCATTATTCTTATTGCAGTTTTATTAGTTACTTCATAATTACTTACTTCACCAGCAAAGACCTTATCAATGATTTTTATTTTATCATTAGAACCACTATTTTCTGCTAATATTGCATATCCATCCATTGCTGACTTATTAAATGGTGGATTATCAATTAGCGAATATATGTCCTCTGCTAAAACTCTTCCTGTTGCATTTATTAAGTCAATCTCTTCTGTTCCTATGGCTTTAACATTTTCATCTAATATATCTATTGCCTCTTCCAATGATATAAATGACTTCATTTGATATCCTCCTTAAAATATAAAAGACTTACTACTTCATATTTTAGGTATGAGTAATAAGCCTCAAATATAACAAAATTATTTTTAGTTATATATAACTAAAAATAAAACTATATATTTAAACAAAACTTATTTTCCTTCCCAAAACGTGGAGATAATATCTTTTCAAATATTACCCTTAAATTTTATTTCAAATTTCGGCTTAAGTTCCTTAGATTTACTCCTTAGGATACTTAGCTCTAGAAAATATATTATTGATAATTTTCAAACTTAAATTCTTCTTCTTTTTCAATTAAATCTACAAGTTTTTCTACATCGTCTTTATTTACAACATTTATGTTATTATCTATATCTAAATGAGTATCGCTTGCAATCGCTATTAACTTTTCTTTTTGAGTTATAATCCTATCACTTACTCCATCTCTATAAACTTCGATTTTTCTTAAGTTACTATTTTTATATCCTTCAACTAAAATTATATCTTTATCCATTAACATTTTAATTATATCACTAAGTTCAATCTCTTCGTGTAATTCTTTAATCATAGCAAATCTATTTTTTGATGAAATTACAACTGTTTCCGAGCCTGCTTCTCTATGTTTATATGTATCTTTTCCTTTTTTATCTATATCAAATCCATGAACATCATGTTTTATAGTTGCTATACTATACCCTCTATTTTTTAGTTCTTTTATTAAAGACTCCATTAGAAATGTCTTTCCAACATTTGAGCTATAACCTACAATATTTATTACCTTTGACATTTACTTCATCCCTTAGTCTTTATTTTATCTTTATATTTTAAAAATCTGCTTTGATTTTAAATCTTATTAACATTTTTGTAAATATATTTTATTTAAATTTAATAAGTTAGAGGCAAAAGATTATTTAATATATATTAAAACTCTCCCCTTTCCCTCTAACTCTTTTTATTATATATTAACTTGCCAAATTACCAAATTAAAATTTGGGCTCTTATAAATGAAACTCACTCCTCACATGCGTTCGGAGGAGTAAGTTCGAGCAACCAAATTAAAATTTGGGCTCTTACTTATAACTAAACTCAAAGTTTTTTTCTATGTTAAAGAAATCAGCATAATCTATATCAAATAAACTCTTTGTAACTTTTGATACATCTATATTTTCCTTAATAAGCTGAGTTAAAACTCCAGCATAAGAAAGGTCTCCTTGAATTATTGCACCATAGATTTTTCCATCTTTATGGATTATCTTTTTATAGTTATTATCTTCAACTTTAGTTTCAACTATATAAGTTTCATCAGCTGGTTCTACCATACCAAGAGACATTGTAGCTATACCTACAAAGTTCATTGTGTTTTTGCTTCCAAAGAAATCAGTCATTACCATTTCTTTTCCTAACATATTATGTGCTGCTATTATACCTTCTTTAACAGCTGTTGGCCATATTGGATTTCTTCCCGTTACATCTCCAGCTCCATATATATTTTCTATATTAGTTTGCCCTTTTGCATCAATTATTAATCCAAATCTATCACATTCAACATTACTATTTTCCATAAATGCAACATTAGATCTAACCCCTGTAGCAACTATTACTAATTCACATGGAACTTCTTCACCAGTATTTAATACTAAAGCTTTTGGATTGTTATTTTCATCTAAAAGTAACTTTTCTGCTTTAACATCTAACTTTAAAGAAACACCTTCTTCAATGAATTTCTTTTCATATACATCTGAAGCATGCTTGTCTAATTGTAATGGAAGTATCTTATTACTCATTTCAACTAAAGATATATTTAATCCTTGTCCAAGTAATCCACTAACTGCATCTATTCCAACAAGACCAGCACCTAAAACTACTACATTCTTAACTTTTTTAGCTTGTTCTTTTATTAATATAGCATCATCTAAGTTTCTTAGCCCAACTACATTATTACCTTCTCTAAGTCCTGGTACTGGAGGTATAAATGCAGATGCTCCACTACAGACTAATAATTTATCATAACTTAAAGTCTCACCATTTGATAGCTCTAAAGTTTGTTCTTTATCATTTAATGCTTTAACTTCTAAACCTTTCATCCAAGTAATATTGTTTTCTTCAAAAAACTCTTTACCTGTAAAGTTTAAGGCATCTACATCTCTATGACTTGAAATGTAATGATGAAGTATGCATCTTGAATATACATTTTCATCTTTAGATATTAATACTATTTCAGCATTTTTATCTAATTCTCTTAAAGTTTTAGCTCCACTTATACCTGCTGCAGAGGCTCCTATAACTACATATCTCATTATTCAGTTACCTCCTCTAAAGTAATTGCTCCCATAGGACATTTAGCTACACATTGTGCTGTTCCATGTTCCTTACATGCATCACATTTCATTATTTCTTTATGCATTCTGCTATCAGCTTTTAATACTCCATAAGGACATGCCATTATACACATGTAACAACTAGCACAGTGATCTTTATTATATTCTACTAATCCAGTTTCTTTATTCTTACTCATAGCACCTGTCATACAAGTATAAACACATTCTGGTCTATCACAATGTCTACAGAATATTGGAGCATATTTACCTTTACTATCTATTGTTATTCTACTTCTTGTATCCTCTGACTCGTGAGCTACAATACATGCTGTTGTACAAGTTAAACAGCCAACACATTTATCTCTATCTATCTTAATTCTTTTCATCTTTAGTCACCCTCTATTTTTTAATGATATTTACTGCAACTGTTTTAAATGATGGTTCCTTTGAATATGGATCATAAACTGAAGGAGTAAGTGCATTTGTTTCAATATAATGAATTGGTGCATATAAATGATCCTTCTTTACATGATCAGATATCTTTATAGTAAAGTCTTTAGTTACTCCATTTTGAGAAGCTATTGAAACTCTTTCATTTTCTTCTATATTTAATTCTTTTGCTAACTCTGGATGCATAAATGCATATGATTCCTTAGAGTAAATTCTTTCTGACTCAGCAATTTCTCTTGATCTAACTTGAGTATGCCATTGCCCTACTGTTCCTCTTCCTGAGTTAAATATATATGGAAATTCTGCACTTGTTTGTGTTGGGTTTTCTGCTATATCTTCAAAGTGGAATTTAGCTTTCTTTGATGGAGTATAGTAATTACCATCTTCATATAATCTTCTTTCATCTTCCACTAAAGTTTCTCCAGCTCTAAATGGCCATTGAACTCCTCTTGAACCTTCCATATTTGGTCCTTCTAACATTTCATAAGTTACACCTGTAATATCACAAGGCATTCCCTTAGAACATTTCTTTAATAATTCAAAAGCACTTCTTGGAGTTTCCCATCCTTTTAATAAATCTCCCATTCCAAGTTCCTTACCAATGTTATAGAAGATTTCGAAATCTGATAATTCTCCTTCTTCTTTTTCAATTACAGGATTAACCTTTGATAATCTTCTTTCAGTATTTATTAATACCCCTTCTTTTTTGATTGCTGGAACAGAAGGTAAGTATAAATCACAAAGTTTAGCACTATCAGTATCTTCATATATATCTTGAACTACGAAGAAATCTAGATTTTTAACGCACTTTTCAAATTCTTCATTATTTGCCCATGAATGTCTTGGGTTTGTACAAATTACCCATAACCCCTTAATTTCTCCTGCAATTGCTTTTTCAATTATTGCATTGTAAGGAATTGTTGGTTTTGTAGCAAGTACACTTTCATCTACACCTAAAGCTTCAGCAACTGCTTTTCTACGTACTGGATTATCGAAATCTCCACCACCATAAAGTCCTGCTGTATTACTAAATGCTCTTGAACCCATAGCATTACATTGTCCAGTTAAAGAGTTTGCACCTGTACCTGGTCTACCCATGTTTCCTGTTATTAATGCTAAATTAATTATAGATTGAGCTGTTCTAACTGCTTGGTAACCTTGATTAACTCCCATTGTCCACCAGAATGAAACTCTTTCTCCTGCATGAATAATTTCAGCTAATTCTAAAACTCTTTCCGCACTTATTCCTGTTTCAGCTTCAACTTTATCTAAAGTGAATTTAGCTACATGATTCTTGAAATCTTCATATCCTTCTGTATGATTTTCTATGTAGTTAACATCAATATATCCTTTTTCTATTAAAACATTAGCTAAAGTATACATTAATACTAAGTCAGCCTTTGGTTTAATATCTATCCATATATCAGAATTCATAGCAGTTTCTGATTTTCTTGGATCTATTGTTATTATTTTAGCTTCTTTATTTTCTCTAATTCTTCCCCAGAATACTGGATGAGCTATAACTGGATTTGCTCCAATTAAAATTATTGTATCTGAAAGTTCTGCATCATTTAATGTATATGGTGGAGCATCAAATCCAAAACTTTGTTTATGAGCAACTACTGATGTAGCCATACATAATCTTGTATTACCATCACCATTAATGCCCATGTAGTTTCTTCCTACATGTCCTAATAAAGCCATATCTTCTGTTGGCATTTGTCCTGTACTAATGAAGGCAACACTTTCTTTACCGTATTTTTCTTGAATGCTTGTCATTTTTTTAGCAAATGTTTTAAAGCCTTCTTCCCATGAAATTTCTTTCATTTCTCCATTTTCATCTCTTAAAAGTGGGCTTTTTCTTGCTTTAATTTTTGTTTGTTGCTTATCTAAGTTTAATCCTTTTATACAACAAAAACCTTTATTTACAGGGTAATCAACAGTAGGAGAAACCTTAGCTATCTTACCATTTTCTACATAAAAATCTACATTACATGCTAATGCACATAAATTACATGTTGATTGAATCTTCTTCATATTACTCCCATCTCCAATTCGTGATTTTAATAAACTCTATATTCAGTATTATTTCAGATTCATTTTATCACTAAAGGTTATATGCAACTGTGATTATAATCACAAATTATTTGTCATTTATTTAACAATATTATTGCTAAAATCTCTTTTTTATTTAATAAAAGTAAAAATAAGCCATTAGATTTTTTTATAAATAACCTAATAGCTTATTTAAACTTTTACACTAATTCAATTTTACTAGTAAAATATTCATCATAATGTTAATTTAAATTTAACTATTTACTATTTCGCCTCCATTTATGTGAATAGTTTGACCTGTAATATATGAAGCTGCTTCAGATGCTAAAAATACATATGCACCAGCACATTCAACAGGTTGACCTGCTCTACCCATAGGAGTATTTGATCCAAACTGTGGAATTTCTCCCTTTTCAAAGCTTGATGGAATAAGTGGTGTCCATATAGGTCCTGGAGCTACTGCATTTACCCTTATACCACTTTTATTTTTTGCTAATGATGTTGATAAAGATCTTGTTAATGTTACAATAGCACCTTTAGTCATTGAATAATCTATAAGTTTTTCATTTCCTGCAAAAGCTGTAACTGATGCTGTATTTATAATGCATGAACCTGATTTCATATGTTTTAACGCTTCTCTTGACATATAAAAAGTTCCATAAATATTAGTTTTCATAGTTTTATCAAATTGAGAATCTGAAATTTGTTTAAAATCTTTACATTCATATTGAACTGCTGCATTATTTACTAATATATCTATTTTTCCATGTTCTTTAATTACATTCTCTATTACTGAACTACAAAAAGTAACGTCTGAAATATCTCCTGAATAAATACTACACTTTCTTCCTGTAGCTTCTATTAATTTTTTAGTATCTTCAGCATCTTTTTTTTCATTGTAATAAACTATAACAATATCAGCTCCTTGATATGCATAAGCAATAGCTACTGCTCTACCTATTCCACTATCTCCACCAGTTATTATTGCAACTTTATCTTTTAGTAAATCTCCACTTTTTATATACTTTTCATCATAGTATATAGGTACTGGATTCATTTCACTTTCAAAACCTGGATGAATATTTTGATGTTGTGCTGGAAAACTTGTTGGAAAGTTCATATAATCACTCCTTAAAAAATCCTTGTCATAATTTATTATTAGTTACTTTATGATTTATAATTCTTTTTTATAAAAATCTTATCTGTTAATTAATAGTTTATTTTTTATTAAATAAATTTCACTTTATAAAAAATGGAATTGCATTAGCAATTCCATTCAATTTTATCTCTATATTAACCAAATACTTTATCATAGACTATAGGATCCTTAAATCCAAATATTACTTTTCCATTTTTCTCAAAAATTTCACTTACATACAACTTTCCATGTTCTGTTCTTTCTTTTAATGTAAAAATAGTACCATTTCCAAAATCACTTATACTTTCTCCATAAAAAGATCCATTTTCCTCTTTATAAATCATAGGATTGAACTTTTCAGACTTAACTAAAGTACTATAATCCATAATTAAAGAACCATTGTCATTTCTAAATTCTTCTTTAGATATTCCTTTCGGTAATTCATAGGAAGTTAATACAACATTATTTTCTTTATCTAATGTAAATAAAAATAAATGCGGTAATATTTTTTTACCTTTTTCAGTTTCATAATAGCTTTCTTCTATTACAAAATACCCCTTAAAATTTTGGGGTAAATTTTTAATTTTTTGATTACATACCGCATTTATATGTTTAGCCTTAGGATGTATGATTTCACCTTCACTTTCTTCTTTTTTTATTTGTGCCTGGTTATTAAATTTACCACACAAATTTTTAATAAAAGATTCCAACCTACTCATAATTCCTCCCTAAACTGTTTATTTTTTTAATAATTCATCAACAACAGCTTTAGCTTCAGCTAAGCAAGAACCACATCCCTTTCCACAGTTAGTTACACTTTGAACTTTTTCAAAAGTATCAGCTCCATTTTCTATTGCTCTTTCGATATCTTCAACAGAAACATTAAAACAATAACAAATTTTTTTAGTTTTATCCATATATATTCCTCCATAATATTACTATTTATATCTATAGTTGTATGTATATTTATAGTTTTAACATACATGAAATCTATTATTCTAACTTATTAATTTAAACTAATTTACTTATGAAAAAAATTAATTTATTAATAATTGATTACTTACATATTATTGAATCAATTATTCTTCTTGCTATTGTTGTTTTATCAGGTAATATAGGAAGGTTATCTTTACTATACCAATCAGCATGAAGTATTTCCTCTCCATCAACTTTGATTTCTCCACTTTCATATTCAGCTGTAAATCCAATCATTATAGAATTTGGATATGGCCAAGGTTGACTATCAAAATATTTAATATTTTTTACTTTTATATTAACCTCTTCTAATATTTCACGTCTTACACAATCTTCTAATGTTTCATTTACATCTACAAACCCTGCAATAGTACTATGTAATCCTTCAGGAAAGTTTTTATTATTTGCTAATAATATTTTATCCCCCTTGGTAATTCCTACTATAATTGCAGGACAAACCTTAGGATAACATGTATATCCACACTCTTTACACTTCATTGCAAATTCATTATTAGCAAACTCATTTTTTCCACCACATATTCCGCAATATTTATTCGTCTTATGGAAATGAATTATCTGAGCAGCCTTTCCTGATACTGATACACTTTCTTTATCAATAATTGCAGCACTTTCTCTTAATGTAATAAACTTTAACTCTCCAGATACTTTCACCGCAGAATTAATTTCACCACAAAAGCAATGTTTATCTTTTAGCTTTCCAAGGTGATATTTTATTTCTAATCCATCTATTAATTGCTTTACATCCTTAAATGTCGGAATATTAATCTTTCCCATATCCTCTTTAACTAAGAGCATTTTATCTTGAAATAAAAACCATAAATCCCCCTCTTTATTTTCCTCTGGAAATAAAGGATCTGATACAAATTTCATATAGTCATCAGTATTAATCATAATTCCTCCAATCTTATTCTTCTAATATTTCACAATGCATATATTTCTCAGCTTCATTCCAAGGTACAATAAATCCTTGTCCTTTAGAGCAAAATACTGAGTTTGAAGAATACTCTATATCTGCATTTTTATTATATCCTATTTTTTCCACAATTTCATCAGTATTATGACATATATCATATCCATCAAACATTAAACTTATATTACCTTTTCCTTTTGTAAATGCAATAAGCTCCATGCTATAATCCATAAATGTTGATACGGGTCCTCTTCCCATTATTCTAACCTTATTTAAATTAGTTTCAGGAGTATTAAATTTACCACTTAGCTTTTGTATATCTGATAAAACTCTTCCCATATAATCTAATTCTACATCTATTGTAAATCTATAAAATGGCTCTAATAATATATTATGAGCTTTTTCTAAACCTTGCCTTAATGCCCTATATGTTGCCTCTCTAAAATCTCCTCCTTCTGTATGTTTGTTATGAGCTCTTCCTGTTAAAAGTGTAACTTTAATATCCGTAATATCAGAACCTGTTAATAGTCCGTGATGATTTCTTTCAAAAATATGAGTTTTAATTAAATTTTGCTGTCCTGTTGTTAAGTCATCAGCATGACACTTATTTTCAAACACAATTCCTGTTCCCCTAGCCTGAGCCTCAAGTTTTAAATGAACTTCTGCATAATGCTTTAATGGTTCAAAATGCCCATAACCTCTTACTTCATTTGTTATAGTTTCCTTATACATTATTTCACAAGGCCCAAAGTCTACTTTTAAATTAAATCTTTCATATACAATTTCTTTTAAAACCTCTAATTGAATCTTACCCATAATATGAACTTGAATTTCTTTATGCGTTTCATTCCATAACACATTTAATGCAGGGTCTTCAGCTTCTAATATCTTAAAATACTTTAAGACTTCTTTTTCATTATATGATTCATCATATATAACGCTAGACATTAAAGTTGGAATCATATTAAAATTTACTTTATTATTTAAAATACCTATTCCATCTCCAGCATTTACTGTTAATAAACCAGTTACTGCAAAAACATCACCTGCTTCAACTTCATCTACAGTAATAAATTTATTTCCATTATAAATTCTAATACTACTTATCTTTTCTTTTATATTTGTATCTGCTTTAGAAATTTCTATTTCATCTCTTACTTTTAGTTTACCACTTAATGCTTTAATAAATGTAATTCTCGTTCCATTACTATCATATCGTATTTTATTTACTATCCCTGAGAATTCACAACTTGAATCATAATTAGTAGATGTCAATTCTTCTAATACATTTAAAAATTCTCTTATACCTTCATCTTGAAGTGCAGAACCACTAAAACATGGATATATTTTATTTTCTCTTATTAAATCCCTTAATTTATTTACCCATAAATTATTTTCATATTCATCATTTAAATATTTTTCTAAAAGAAGTTCATCTTTTTCAGCTATGAATTCTATTACTTCCTCATTCATTTCTTCTAAATCCGTTATGAAACAAACATCCTTAGAAAGATTATTATTAATTTCTTGTAATACTCTTTTTAAATCTGCACCCGTTCTATCTAATTTATTAATAAAGAAAAATGTAGGAACCTTATACTTTCTTAGTAAATTCCAAACTGTTTCCGTATGTCCTTGTACCCCTTCAACTGCACTTACTATGACAATTGCATAATCCATTATTCTTATAGCTCTTTCCATTTCACAAGAAAAATCTATATGCCCTGGGGTATCTATTAAATAATATGTTGAGTCATTTATATCGAATACTGCTTGATCTGAAAATACTGTAATCCCTCTTTTTTTCTCTATGTCATGACTATCCAAAAAGGAATTTTTATGGTCTACTCTTCCTCTTGTTTTTATACTTTTTGTATGATAAAGAACTTGCTCAGAAAATGTAGTTTTTCCAGCATCTACATGAGCTAGTACTCCTATTGTTTTCTTCATATAATCTCCTTTGCTAATTATGTGAAAATTTATATTTTTAATTATATCACCTTAAGAATTTTTTGCCATTTTTAAAATGTTTTAATTATAAAAAATGCACATTAAAAGTAATATTATTTACCTTTAATGTGCATAATTCGCCTTATTAAATATATGATTCTGCTATCTTTATAAAATATTTTTGTGTTAAATATAGTAACTGACAAGTTGTTTTAATTGTAAAATAAACATCATTTAAACAATCTTCTTCTAAATCAAGATATTCTTTTCTATTAATTCTTAATTCCTCTAAATAATCTCTTGATTCATTGATATTATTTAATATTTCATTAAAAATTTCATCCTTTTCTTTTAATGCCTTTTTTAATGTTCTGTGCAATAATAATTCATATACGAAATGATCCTTCATATCCTTTCCGTAATACTCTTCTAAATGATATTTACAAAAGCAATCTGCTATATAGTGAGCAATTTTACCTACAATAAAAGATACTTCATTAATATCAAGATCATTGTTTTCAATGTATTTTTTATATTCAAGCATCTTATCTTTTGAAACACTATATGTGTGTTTAATCTTATTTTTTCTTTTGTGTAGGTCTGGTTCTATACATCCAAGTAAGAATCTCTTTTTATCTAAATTTAAATTATATTTTTCATTACAAATTTTATAACAATATGAGCCAATGGCTAAATGTGTGTTTATTAACATAAGAGTTCTCCCCCTATCAGGAATTAATATTATATATAATCCCGATAATATTATTATACATCATAAATCTAAATTGTGATTGTAAATTTTTTGTATTTATTCTGGCTGCTGTGTAATATTTTATAAATTACAACCAATATTAGCTATGAAAATAAATATTACATTTAAATATTTATGATTAATTTCTTAACATATGACTATTTTATTTTGCACATAATAAATAAGAATTATTAATTACCTTAATTATTGGAGGCTAATTATGAAAATTAGATTAGGATACGTTGCAATTTCAAAGAAATTAGGAAAAAAGGTAACTTCTTCTAGCACAGTAACATTTTCAAATTATAATAAAATTGTTCTTCCATCAAAAAAATTAGAAAAATTACAAACTGTTGCTGCATCAAACTTACATGATTTAGAAAAAATAATAAAATATAATATTGAAAACAACATTCACTTTTATAGGATTACATCAGCACTAATCCCATTAGTAACTCATCCTGAAGTTGGATATTGGGGGCATAGAGAATTTTTAAAGCAGGATTTTGAATATGTAGGAAAGCTTATAAATGAATCTAATATGAGGGTCGATACACATCCTGATGAATTTAATGTAATAAATAGTATTAATCCTAAAGTAGTTGAAAACACAAAAATAAATCTATTGAGACAAGCTGAATGGTTTGATGATTTTAAATATGATTTAGGTAAAATGGTAATCCATGTTGGTGGAGCTACAAATGGCAAAGAAGCGGGATTAGAAAGATTTATTACTAATTTCAATACTTTTCCTAAAGAAGTCAAATCAAAGATAATTATTGAAAATGATGATAAAACATATACAGCACGCGAAACATTAAATTTATGTAATGAATTAAATTTACCCATGGTTTTAGATGTTCATCATCATAATTGTAATAATGCTAATGATAATATATATGACTTAATTCCTAAAATATTTGATACTTGGAAAAATGAAAAGCTTCCCCCTAAACTTCACTTTTCCTCTCCTAAAAATGGGGAGAACGATAGAAAACATTCTGATTTTATTAATCCACATGATTTTATAAACTTCTTAGAAAATATAAAATTATTTAATACTGATATTGATATTATGCTAGAATGTAAAGAAAAAGATTTAGCTCTCTTTAAACTTGCAAGTGATATAAAAGAATTGAAACCTGAATATAAATGGGTCGATGAAAGCACTTTTATTGTATAAATATGTGAAAAATAGTACATAATAAAAAATGATGTAAAACATACTGCAATATATTTTACACCATACAACTTTAGTTTATTCGACATATAGCATTCAAAAAATAGTAGCATCCAATTTAATGGATTAGCTACTATTTTTTATTTTTAGGACAAACTTTATATTATTTTCTTATATATTATATAAAAGCTCTCCTCTATTTTTCTAATAATTTTTGTAATTCAGCATAATATCTTAATGTTTCATCATTACTCTTACTATTAAAGAAAATATATCTACCATCTTTTAACTTAATGCTAATACAATTTGGATTTTCAAAGTAAAGATATAATTTACACTTTCCATAACCATCTATACTAAAATTACCAAGATTATATGTTGAAGCACCAACCCCATTAGTTCTTATTCCTGAAGGTAGCCTATCTAGCATTGTTACTTCTTCAATATCATCAATATTAAACTCAGTTCCATAAGTTGGAGCATTTATTTTTACAAAATTATTCTTAATATTTAAAGTAAAACTAGAATGATCAATTCTTATCAAGCTTCCTGTTATCCCTATTACAAGTATTCCAGCGAATATTAAACTACCATAATAAATTCTTCTTCCCTTTTTAGTTCCTAAATTATAAGTTATTCCATAGCCTGCCCTATCTTCAACAGTTACACTTCTATCATTAGGATTGTTATATACACCTTTGCTCCAAAACTCATCATTATCAGTATAAATAGGATTTGTACAAGTATTTAATATTTTTCCTTGTTCTTCTTTTATTTTATTATTTATATAAAATATGCCAAAAAGAATAATACTTGAAGGTATTATTACAGATAAAATAAATAATATTTTACTATTATTATTATTTAAGAAAAGTGAAAACATAAATGACATACCAATACTTTGGATTGTAGCCGCTATTATAGTTCCCATTGTCCATGTTCTTTTAAATACTGTATTATATGCTATATTAGCATTTGTATCTTCACTTATAACTTCCGTTTTCCCCTTAGAATATACCTTATACATAACTAAGAAAATTATATTACCTATTAATGCATTACTTGCTGCAATTCCAAGTGAAACTCCATACTCTTTTATATTATTAAATACAATTATTATTGGAAATAATGAGATTATAAAACTTGGAATAAACCAAAGAACAGATACTGGCATTTTATCTTTTAAACGAGTAACTTCAGTATCTATAGTTACTAATCTTTTGCTTGGTAATAACCAATTATTTTCTCGTTTTAAATCCATTAACCTTTTATTATATTTAATAAATAAACTTCTAGTAAAAATATATACTCCAATTAACCATAAAAAAAAGTATAATATTTGATTTGAATTTAATTTAAAGAAAAAAGATGGAATAAATAAAATAGCTGCAATAATAAAACCTTTTATATTTTCTTTCTTAAACTCTTTTACTATGTCTAATACTTTTTCATTTTTAAGTTCTAAAAATGGAATAGTTACTCCAATTAAAATATTTTTATCTCCCTTAATCATATATCTACAATTAAAATACATTGATAACAAAACAACTACAGGTATACTCCCCCAAATAATATTAAAAACCCCCATATTTACCCCTCATTCCATGCTATATTTAAGCCATTCATATTTTTATAAATATCTTCACACATTTTCATGAATTCTTTATATTCAATTCCCTTTATACCAGATTCAGCAATTATAAGCTCTAGTTCACCTTCTAATTTTTCCTTAAATTCTTTGCTTGTATCTAATGATGGACTAACCTTAGCTCCATGACGTCTATCTATTTCTATATATCCTTCGTTTTTTAGTATTGTATATGCCTTATTAACAGTCATATTATTAACCCCTATATCTTCTGCCATTTGTCTAACTGTTGGCAAACCTTCCCCCTTTTTTAATTCTCCTCTTCCAATTCCCATTACAATTTCATTTCTTAATTGTACATAAATAGGAATATTGCTAGTCATATCTAATTTAATAATCATAATTTATCCCCTTTGTATAGTTTGTATTATTAATTATAATACAAACTATACAAATAAACAATATTAAATTTAAAAATTTATCTGATGACTAGCTGTTATAACACTTACTCTAACAATGGGCACCCCCATATATAACATATTCTTAGCTTCTAAATAAAAAAAAGCAACATTAATTAAGTTATAAAAATAATTAATGTTGCTTTTAAAATTATTTTTTTAATACTAAGCCCTTACTTCTGATACATGTACATTCTCGCGCTTCTTCAGTATGTAAACATTGATATTTTATTTTTTTAGGTGCTTCTATTTCAATTTGCTTTTTTTCTTTTAATTCTTTTTTATTCATTTCTTTTATTCCTTTCCATTATAAGTAAAATTATAAATTTTAATTTAGATAATTGAACTTACTTCTACAAACGAATGTAAGTAGTAAGTTTCCTTTATAAAAATATTTATTTACTAATTATATTTTTATTATATAATAATTATTATCTATTGATATTCATTATATAATACTTTTCTTAATTAGTACATATAATAAAATTAGTAAAAAAGTAAGGAGAAAACAAATGATAAGCTTAATTAGTTTAATAATTTCATTATCTCTAATTATGTATTTAGCATATAAGGGATATTCAACAATAATAACTGCACCTATTATAGGGTTATTAACTATTTTAATTTCTATTGGTCTTAATGGTCATTTAATGGTTAATTATACTGAAGTTTATATGAGTGGATTTGCTGGATTTGTAAAAAGCTATTTTCCACTATTTTTAACAGGTGCAATTTTTGCAAAGTTAATGGATGAAGCTGGATATGGTAGATCTATTGCCTCATTTATAACAAATAAATTAGGCAAGGATAAAGCAATACTTGCAATAGTTTTATCTGGTGCCTTTTTAACTTACGGAGGAGTATCACTTTTTGTTGTTGCATTTATTTTATATCCGCTTGCAAATATTTTATTTAAAGAAGCTGATATTCCTAAAAGACTTATACCTGGAACTATTGCACTAGGAGCATTCACCTTTACAATGACTGCTCTGCCTGGTTCTCCTGAAATTCAAAATGTAATTCCTATGAGTTATTTTGGAACAGATACTTTTGCTGCACCAATTCTTGGAATCATAGCAAGTATAATAATGTTTACTTTTGGTATGCTATGGCTTACAAGAAGAGCTAAAAAAGCAAAGATCAATGGTGAAGGATATGGAAATTATAAAGATACTCATAAAATTGATTCAAATGAAAATTTACCTAATATTATTTTGTCAATAATGCCCATATTAATTATATTTATAACTAATTTCACATTATCTAAATTTTATTTTCCTAATACTGATGGAAGTTATTTAGATAAATATGGTGTTACTTTAGATAAGGTATCTGGTACATGGAGTGTAATAATTTCAATTGTTTTAGCAATCATATATATAATTTTACTTAATTTTAAGAAATTTAAAAATTTAAATGCATCTCTTAATGAAGGGGTAAAGAATTCCTTTCTACCTCTACTTAACTCAAGTGCAATAGTTGGATATGGTAGCATAATTAAAGCATTGCCAATTTTCACAAATATTCAAACTAGCATAATGAATATTTCTTCTAACCCAATTATTTCTGAAGCAATATCTGTTAATGTTATTTGTGGTCTTACAGCTTCTGCTTCAGGTGGATTAGGTATAAGTTTATCTGCTCTTGCACCAACATTTATAGAGATGAGTCAAACTTTATCAATTTCCCCGGAAATACTACACAGAATTGCTGCGTTATCCTCTGGCGGTTTAGATACTCTACCACATAATGGTGCTGTTATAACCACCCTTGCAATTTGTGGTTTGACACATAAGCAAAGTTATAAAGATATATTTGTTACTTCAGTTATCATTCCAATATTAACAACTATAATAATTGTTATATTAGTATCTTTAAGCTTTGTATAATATAAAACCTCAAGAATAATCTTGAGGTTTTATATTATACATATATTTTTATCCCTTAACAGCTCCTGCTGCTATACCTTCAATTATATGTTTTTGACATGTTAAATAGAAAATTACAATTGGTATAATTGCTAGAACTAATATAGCCATCATCGCTCCCATATCAACTGCGCCATATCCTCCACGTAGATATTGTACTGCAATTGGAATAGTCTTATATTCTGTTCCTAACAATAAATATGGCAATAAGTAGTCATTCCATATCCACATTACATTTAATATAGCTATTGTTATTGCAATAGGCTTTAATAACGGTAAAACAATTAAAAAGAATGTTTTTACCGGTGAACATCCATCAATCATTGCGGCTTCTTCTATATCTATTGGAATTGATTTAACAAACCCACTAAACATAAAGACAGATAACCCTGATCCAAATCCCAAATATATTATTATTATCCCAAGAGGATTATCTAAGCTTAACATGTTTGCAACTTTACTCATTGGAAACATAACCATTTGGAAAGGAACTATCATAGATAATACAAATAAATAATATAAACAACTTGTAAATTTTGATTTTACTCTTGTAATATACCAAGCAGTCATTGATGTAAATAATATAATTACAGCTGTTGATCCAACAGTTATAAATAAAGAATATCCAAAGGCTGAAATAAAGCCAGTCTTATCTATACCATTAACATAGTTAGCAAGTCCTGAAAAACTAGTTGAGTTTGGTAAAGCAAATGGAGATCTACTAATATATAATTTACCCTTAAATGAATTATATAAAACTATAAAAATAGGTGCTAAAAATACAATAGATAATATAATCAATATTAAATATAAAAGTACATTATTCTTTTTCTTAGGTTCATACTTTAAATTAAGTTCTGTATCATTTTTCAATTTAGCTTCCATTAATTTTCAACCTCCTTCTTTCTAGTTATACTTAATTGAAGTAACATTATTACTGCTACAATTAAGAAGAAGATTACAGCTTTAGCTTGACCAACACCTTCCCATCCTACTCTTCCATAGAATGTCTTATAAATATCTAATGCAAGCATTGCCGTTTTATTACCTGGTGCACCATCAGTTAACGCTAAGTTTTGATCAAACAATTTAAATGCATTTGACATTGTTAAGAAAAGGCAAATGGTAATTGATGGCATAACTAGCGGTATAGTTATCTTTCTTAATGTCATCCATTTAGAAGCACCATCAATTTTAGCACTTTCCATAAGTTCACCCGGTATGTTTTGTATACCTGCAATATATATTATCATCATATATCCTATTTGTTGCCAATTTAGTAAGATAACTAATCCCCAAAATCCATACTTAGGATCCATAGTTAAATTTACACCAAAATAATTTAATATTCCATTAATAATAATTAACCATATATAACCTAAAACTATACCACCTATAAGATTCGGCATAAAGAAAACAGTTCTAAATATGTTAGTTCCTTTTAATTTTCTAGTTAAAAGATATGCAAGTGCAAAAGCACATACATTTACAGTTATAACTGACACAACAACAAATTTAGTTGTAAAAATTAATGCATTCATAAATTCTGGTGTAGAAAATACTTTTTTATAGTTATCTAATCCTATAAAAGTTGCATTAGTAACAGTAGTAAATTTGGTAAATGATAAGTAAATCCCCATTATAAATGGGACCAAAAAAGCTATACCAAAAGCTACTAATGTAGGTAATGCAAATAACCAAAAATACTTCTTTAACCCTTTTTGCATAGTCTCATCCCCCTTAAATTTTTATGCTTAAATATTAATACTATTCTTTAATAAAGGCAGCACATATTATATGCTGCCTTATTTAAAAATTATTGAGCCTTTTCAGCCTTCCAAGAATCCTTAACTGTAGTAACTACATAATCCCAATCTTGAGTACCTTGTACATATTCTAGTAAAGCACCAGCAAATGTATCTTTAAAGTTTTGACTTGGGAATGCTTGGAATATCCAAGGAACAGTATTTACATTATCTTTACTCATCCAATTTAAAACTTCCTTAGATAATGGATCTGCTGACTTTTCGTCATCATCAAATGTATCAAATGGAGCTATAAAGCCTAAATCTCCTGAAACATAAGCTTTTCCAGTATCACTTGTAAATAACCAATTTATAAAATCAATTGATGCTTGTTGCTTTTCTTCTGAAACTTGACTATTTATTGCTAAATAGTTTTCAGTACCAATACAAAGACCTTGATTTTCTTCTCCATCAATACCAGTATATATAGGCATAAACTTAATATTTTCCTCTTTAACTGTATTACCATCGATATCGCTGATTTGTGACCAAGCCCAATTACCATTTTGAACCATAGCACAATCACCTAATGCAAATTCAGCCATAGCATCATCAACACTCTTATTACCTAATACCCCCTTCTCTGAAACTGAGTTATTAGTATACAAGTCATATATATTTTTAAAGTTCTCATTATACTTAAAATCAATTTCCTTGGCATCTAATCCTGTTTGAAGAACATCTCCATTTTCCCCAGCATCGTCTTTAAATTCATAATATAGTGGTAAATCAGCTAAGTGAGTTTCCCATCTCCACGCATTACCTGATGCCATTGAAGTAGATGCAAACACCCCTTGAATTCCTAATTCATCTTTATTAGCTTCCATATCTTCTACAACAGCCTTCAATTTATCAAAATTATTAATGTCATCTATAGATGTAACATCAGTTGCCTTATTTGATAAAGCAAAATATTTTTGCATTATTTCATCATTATAAATAATTCCATATCCCTCAACAGCATAAGGAATACCATAAACGCCATCACCATCTGTTACTGCTAAAGTTTTATCAAGTAAATGACTATATAGTTCTGTATCTTTTAGATCTAAACAATAGTCTTTCCAAGATTGATATCCAACTGGTCCATTAATTTGGAATATTGTTGGAGCATCTTTCTTTGCAATTTCAGATTTTAACGTTTGTTCATAAGTACCACTAGCTGCAGTTTCAACTTTTACCTTTACTCCAGTTTCTGCTTCATACTCTTCAGCTATCTTTTTATATACATCTGCAATTTCCGGTTTGAAATTTAAAAAATAAATTTCCTCTCCTGATGATTTAGAATCACTTGTAGCATCACCAGTACTGTCCCCCTTACTTCCACATCCTACAAATGCACCTGCAACTAATGTTGTTGCAACAGCAATAGCTAATAATTTTTTAATCTTCATAAACTTCCCTCTCCCCTTAAATATACTTTATATATAAATGACTTACAGATATATTGTAAATCTTTATATAACATTTTAAAAAAATATTTCTTCCTAAATTTAACTTAGAATAGTTGCTGGAACCGTTTCCTGTTTGCATTAAAAAAATCCATTTATTTTATATTAATTCAAATCATCTTATAATTTTATTTTACTGTAAATTATTGTTTAAATCAATGTATTTTTCCTTTTTTATTAATCTACACCTTTTTATTCAAATAATTTAAACTATTAGTAAATAAAGTTTTAAATTTTAACTATTTCATATTTATTTTAAGTCTATATTAATATTTACATAGATATTTTCTTTATTAAACTTCCATAAATAAAGAGTAATTTGAAATTTTAAATTACTCTTTATTTATTACATATTGAATATTCTATTTAAATTTATATTTTCCTCAAAAAGTTTTGCTAATTCATCATATTGATTTAATTTATATTGTTTATAATCAATTAGTTCTTTATCTAAAATATTAATTCCTTTATTTATTCTTAATGAATTTATAAATGTATTAAGAAAATCTCCCTCATCGAAAATCCCATGTAAATACGTTCCTAAAACATTATCTTTAAATGAACCTTGTATATGTCCATGTTCATTTTCAATGAATACTTGTCCTTTATCTTTAACCTTTGTTATACCATTATGTATTTCATAACCATATACATTTATTCCAACACATTTACTTAATACATCACAAGAATTTTTTATATATCCCTTTGTTTGTTGAGTTATTTTTTCATTATTAAAGATAGTATCAATGCTTAAAAATCCAAAACCTTCTTCTGTTGTTATTTCACCCTCTACTCCTTGTGTATCCATTATGTTATCTCCTAACATTTGATACCCTCCACAAATTCCTAATATCATCGTTCCTTTATTCTTAAGCTCAATAATTTTATTGAAAAGTCCATTTTTCTTAATTACTCTTAAATCATTTATTGTATTTTTAGTTCCTGGAATAATTACTAAATCTGGTTCACTAATATCGCTTATATTTTCTACATATCTAACACTAACACCATCTAATATTTCTAAACTATTAAAATCAGTAAAATTAGACATATGAGGTAATCTTATAATTGCTATATCTAAATCTTCTATTTTATTATTTTTTATTCTTTCAGTAACACTATCTTCATCTTCAATATCTAATTTAAAATAAGGTAATACTCCTAATACAGGTATATTAATTATTTCTTCTAACTGTGTCATTGCATCTTTAAAGTAATCGACATTACCTCTAAATTTATTGATAATAACACCCTTTACTCTTTTTCTCTCATTTTCTTCAAGTAACATTAAAGTTCCAACTACAGAAGCAAATACTCCCCCTCTATCAATATCAGCTACTAAAATTACATCTGCATCAGCAGATTTTGCCATAGACATATTTGCTATATCAGTTTCTCTTAAATTTATTTCGGCACAACTTCCTGATCCCTCTAATATCATAACCTCATAGTCTTTTGAAAATTTATCAAAAGTCTCTTTAACTACTTTTTTTAATTCCTTATTTAATTCTTTATATTTATAAGAATTCATCATTGAATGAACTTTACCATTTACAATTACTTGTGTTTTATTATTTCCACTTGGCTTTAATAAAACAGGATTCATATATACCATAGGCTTTAATTCACAAGCCTCTGCTTGAACAACCTGTGCCCTTCCCATTTCTAATCCATCTTCAGTTACATATGAATTTAATGATATATTTAATGCTTTAAATGGAGCTACTTTAAACCCTTTATTTCTGTAATATCTACATAAAGCTGTTGCTACGGTACTTTTACCTACTCCAGATGCTGTTCCTAAAACCATTATCTTATTCATTTTCACTTTCCTTTACATCTAAAAAACCATGTGTTTCATTTTTTATAATATTTAAGCTTTTAAATTTTATTGGATACTTAAATATTGGTCCATCATATACAAAAGTATGGTATTCTCCATTTTCTCCACAAGCATCTGAACCTGTTTTCTTTATTTCTTCAACTACTTCTTTTGTTAAAACTTTCCCTAGGAAATCTTCTCCCATACACTCAAGCTTTACATTCTTTATAACTGTTTTAAATCCACTATCTATAAACTCGTATACTAGTTCTTCTCTATTTTCTTGCCATAAAGGGAAAATTGCCTCTATTCCAGCTTCATTACACCTTGATGTACACCATTCTCTATGTGGTTCTAAATCTATATCACCAAAAACACAAGAATCTATTTTAAAATTTTCTTTAGCTTTCAATAATTTTTCAGTAAATTTAATTTCGTAATCATCACCACTTGTTTCTACTAATATTAATGGTATATTTAGTGATTTAGAAATATCAACTATTAACTCTCTAGGAACTCCATGAAACCATGACCTATTTTCACCCTTATTTACTGTTATAAGTAAAGCTGCTGGAGTATTGCTAGCCTTTATCATTCTATACAATGCTAAAGTGCTATCTTTTCCACAACTATATGACATTACAAAATTTTTCATATACTACCTCCATTTTTCTAAAACCTCGAGCATAAAGCCTTTTACATCAATTCCATAAACTTCTTGTAGTCTTTCTTCAGTTAATACATCTTTTGGATTTCCTGACCCTATAATTTTTCCATCATTCATCATTACTACCTTTTCTCCAAAAGCTTGAACTAGATTTAAATCATGTAATACAGCAACAATAATTTTATTATTTTCCTTCGTCCATTTATTTAAATAATCTAATATTTCTATTTGACATTTTAAATCTAAATGATTAGTAGGTTCATCTAATAAAATTATATCTGGATCTTGTGCAAAAGCCCTAGCTAAATATACTCTTTGCAGTTGTCCTCCTGATAATTGACTTATAAGTTTATCTTTAATATCAATTAACCCTACATTTTCAATACTTTTAAGAATTATTTCTTCATCTTTTTTATTTATCTTTGAAAATACTCCTTTTAAATGAGCATATCTTCCTAAAGCTACTGTTTCATAAACTGTATATGGAAAATATATATTACTAGCTTGTGACATTAATGCAACATTTTTTGCTAAATCTTTTCTATTTAATTGGCTTATTTCTTTAGAGTCTAATGTTATATTTCCTTTATACTCTAATAAATTTGCTATTGATTTTAAAAGTGTACTTTTCCCACAGCCATTAGGACCAACTATGCAAAGATTTTTACCTCTCTCAACGCTAAAGCTTACCCCTTTAACAATTTCTTTATTGTCATATCCACATCTAACTTTATTAACTTCTAGCATTAAAATACCCACCTACTTTGACTTTTTAAAATATATATAAGCAAAAAATGGTCCGCCAATTAATGCTGTTATTGCACCAACTGGTAATTCTGATGGAGCTACAATAGTTCTTGATACTAAATCCGTCATTATCATCATACATCCACCAAAAACAACAGACATTGGTATAACATAAGCATGCTTTGAACCAAATATTTTTCTAACAACATGTGGTGCAATTAAATCTATAAACCCTATAGTTCCACTAAGTGCAACTGCGCTACCTGTAAGTATTGCAACAAATAAAAATAACCTTCTTTTAACTTTATTTGTATCTACTCCTATAGTTTTTGCTGCTTCTTCTCCAAATGTTAATACATCCATTTCTTTAAAATAAAAAGATACACCTAAAATTCCTATAATAAAAAAAGGTATACCTGCTTTAACATAACTCCATCCTCTCATAGAAAATGATCCCATAGACCACATTGTTATACTTTCCATCTTATCTGATGCTAAAGCTGAAATAGTAGTTAATGTAGCACTAAAAAATAGTGATAACACCATACCTGCAAGTATTATTGTTGTATTAGACATTCCTCTATCTACTTTTTCTGAAAACTTTAATACTATTATCATAGTAATTAAACTGCAAGCAAATCCTACTACTGGCATAGTTAATCTTCCCAAAAACGGAATTGATATTCCTGTTACTATAATAATACCTACACCTAATGAAGCACCAGATGATAATCCTAAAGTATATGGTGAAGCTAATTGATTTTTCAAAACTGATTGTACTATTGCGCCACTAGCAGCAAGAGAACCACCAACCATAAATGCAAGTAATACTCTTGGTAACCTTAAATTCCATATTATAGATACTTGCTTAGGTTCAATTCCATCAAGCAATGGGACACTAAAAAACTTATTAGCTAATATAGAAAAAGTATCCAATATGCTAATATTGGAACTTCCTAAGGAAGTTCCAATACATATAGCTAATAATACCAACGGAATTGATAAAATTAATAATATTTTATTTTTATAGGTCTTTATACTCATCTGGATAAATAGCTTTTGCTATTTCCTTTAAAGCTTTTATAACATTTTGTGATGCTCTTGAAGATGAGTTTTTATCTATTTGATATACATCTCCATTTTGTACAGCAGTTATTGTGTCCCAGCCTTCTCTGCTTTTTATATCTTCCACAGCAGTTAAACCTGCTTCATTAGTTCCTGGAGTATTTGCTAAAATAACATCAGGATTAGCATCTATAACAGCTTCTGGTGTTACTGTTATCCATGAATTTTCTTCTCCAAAAATATTAGTAGCTCCTACTGTTTCTATAAGCTCATTTAAGAATGTATCATTTCCAAATGTATAAAGCCCTGCTCCAGCCCCAATTTCAAAATAAACTTTCTTTTTATCTGCTATAGTATCTCCAATTGCCTTTATCTTAGCAACTTCTTCTTTCATAGAATTAATTATTTCTTCACCTTTTTTTTCAGTACCTGTTAAACTTGCAATAAACTCTATATCACCATATATTCCATCAATACTATAACTACTTGGAATATATACAACTGTAATACCAGCCTCTTTTATTAAAGCAAATGGATCTTCATCTCCAGATTTATTATGACCTGATGCTATAACTATATCAGGATTTAAAGAAATTATTGTTTCCGCATCTGGATTTCTAAAATCTATTTTAGGTAAATCTTCACTTACTCCTTCAACATCAGCTGAGTATTTATCTACAGCTACTAATTTATCTGCTAAACCTAATTCTACTAATACTTCTGTATTAGATGGTGCTGTAGAAATAATACTATTAATTTCACTAGGAACATTAAATTCATTTCCTTCTCTATCTGTCATCGTTGTAGGCTTACTTGAACATCCTACAAATATCATCATAGCCATTATAAATGTAAAAGCTAATGATAAAACCTTTCTCATTTTTTGCATTACTATTCCTCCTAAATGTATACTTTAGAGTGGTGTAATTTAGTTAGTAATATATTAATTAGGCTTTTCATATATATTTTTTACTAATTTTAACCCTATTAATTTTTTCTAACTAAAAAAAGCGCTTTCATATTTGAGAGCGCTCTAAAATACATAATAACTTTGATAATTTCTTAATATTTCTTAACATTAAATATTCATAAAATAAACTTAATATTATAATTTATTAAGTTTATTCTCTAACACTTAAAATCTAAAAACAAATCATATTAATTATATTATCTATTATTCGTATCTATTATCTCACCCTCAGAAGATAATATTATCATCATAGTAGGCAGGTCTCCCGACTTAACTTCATCCTACTCTCCATACCTTCCCGTATTTTTATACAGTGGCTATACATGAATTTCGTCAGTCTTACGGTTACTGGGGTAGTTTAGGACTTCAACCTAATTCCCTATTAAGTTTAAAAAAACACCTATTATGGTTTAAAATTCATAATGATTATATCTTTATGAATTTTATTTGTCAAATAAAATATGCTTTAATTCAGCAATCAATTTATTATTTTCTTCTCTTGTTCTTACTGCAACTCTATAAAAACTATTATCTAGTCCTATATAATTATCACAGCTTCTAACTAATATTTTTCTTTTAATCAATTCACCTTTTAAATCTAAATTAGTTAATATTTTAAACATTATGAAATTCACACTTGGTTCAAAAACATATAAATATTTTATTTGCTTTAAAGCACTATATAAATATTCTTTCTCATCTTCTATATATTCTATACTTTTTTTAATATACTGCTTTTCTGTTAGTCCTTTAGTTATACCTTCAGCTGCTATAACGTTTATACTCCACGGCACTAAAATCTTATTTATTTTATCCATTATTTCCTTATTTGAACACAATCCATACCCTATCCTAGCCCCTGGAATTGCAAAAAATTTAGTTAATGATTTTACAATTATTATGTTTTCATAATCATTTAATAATTTATTACTTGAATATTCCTTATTATCTTTAACAAAATCTAAAAAAGATTCATCAATAACAACTATTGTATTTGTAAGTATTGACTTATTTAATACTTTTTTGATAAATTCATTTGTTGTCAAAACTCCAGTTGGATTATTGGGATTACAAATAAAAACTATATCTATATTATTTTTTATATTCCCTATAAATTCATTATCTAAATTAAAATTCTTAGATTCCTTTAAGTTATAATATTCTATCTCACCATCAATACTTAAAATTGCTTCTTCATACTCTGAGAAAGTTGGAGCTGGCAATAATGCTTTTTTAGGTTTCAAAGCGCGTACTATATTAAATATTACTTCTGCAGCTCCATTCCCTAATGTAATATTTCTTGTATTTATTTTTTCAAACTCTCCAATAGAGTTCTTTAAATCAAAATAAGTTATATCTGGATATTTAACTACTTTATCAATTGCATCTATCATTGCCTTTTTAACATTTTCACTTATCCCTAATGGATTTATATTGGCTGAAAAATCTATAATTTCACTTGGATTTAACTTATATTTTCTTGCAATTTCTTCAGTATTTCCACCATGAACTGCCATAACCTTTCCTCCTTAAAAAATAACATTTATACTCCAATTAATAATTAATGCCATAATACACCCTAAAACAGCACTACAATATAATATATTGTTTGTGTTATTTACCTTATTAATATCTATTTTTTCTCTATCATCACCTATAGTTTGTTTTTCCACGAGCTTTCCAAAATAATAGTTTGGACCTCCTAATTGAACATTTAAAGCTCCTGCCACAGCAGCTTCTGGATGCGCACTATTAGGGCTGCTGTGATTATTTTTATCCCTTTTATAAATTTTAAAGCTATTTTTATAATCTAAACCTAAAATAAAAGATACTACTACAATAAAATACCCACTTAACCTTGCAGGAATATAATTAAATACATCATCAAGTTTTGCTGGAAAATATCCAAATTCAATATATTTGTCATTTTTATATCCAAACATAGAATCCATAGTATTTACTGCTTTGTATAGAAATGCTAACGGAGCCCCTCCTATACCTGCATAAAAAAGAGGTGCCATAACCCCATCTGACATATTTTCAGCTACTGTTTCTACAACAGCTTTTAATATTGATTCTTTATCTAAATTCTTTGTATCTCTTCCTACTATATATGATAACTGCTTTCTTGCTCCTTCAATATCATCCTTAATTACATATTTAACAACTTTCAAACCTTCAATCTTAAGAGCCTTTGTTGATATACAAAAATAAATCATTACAGATCCTAATATCATTGTTACACTTGGATTAATTCTATATGTAACTTTAAGTAATAAATAATTAAATATAAATACTATAAAAACCACAAGTATCCAAGTTAATAAGCCTGCGACTTTTAAGTATCTCTTTAATATACTTCTAAAAAACTTTTCCACTGTCTTACATAACGATCCTATTATTCTAATTGGATGTATAGGATTTTGTGGATCACCTACTATTAAATCTAATAAAAATCCTAATATTATTTCAATCATTTTTCTAACCTTTCTATAACTATATTTTGTTTATCTCTTCAAATTTAATATTATTATCTATCTTTTCTAAAATAATTTCATAACCTCTTCCACACTCCGGTTGATACTCATAAAAGCTTTTACTGCTATCATAAAATATTTCTAGTATAGTTCCTATTGTTCCCCCATGAGAAACTAAAACTACTTCACTCATGTTCTCTTTATAACACCCATCTATAAACCTATTAAATGCTTCTTTTATTCTTTTTTTATATTGACTCTTACTTTCTCCATTAGGACATAATACTTGTCCATCTTTATCTGTAATCCACTTAATATACTCTTTATTTTCTTTAAGCATATCATAACTTTTCATTTCAAAATCTCCAAAGTTATACTCCCAAAATTCATTAATTTCGCTATATGTTTTTTCTGGATATAAAATTTCTAATGTTTCATTTGCTCTTTTTGCTCCGCTACTAAAAAAACTAATACACTCTGGATACTTTACTGTACTTTTAATATCATATAATTCTTTTTTTCCTCTTTCACTTAATGATATATCAGTCTTTCCACAATACAGATGCTTTTCATTAGCTTCTGTTTTTCCATGTCTAATTAAATAAACCTTCAGCTTTTTCATACATCTTTTTCTCCTTATAATTATCTCTTACGAGAATATCATTTTTAAATCTTTTCTACAACTAAGTTTTGTTAATTATTAAATTTAAGTATGCTTGTTTTAAGTATTACTACAAGTAATTTTTATAGCATTTTCATAATATTCTTCTAATTTACTTACAGAAAAATTTGATGTATCATATATGCTACTTACAGTATGGCCATCTAAAAAAAAGAAAAACCAACAAATAATTTTGTTGGCTAAACTTAGCATATAAACTTAATTCTTAACTTTTAATTATTGTTGATATACCACAAAAAACTCTATATACGCAGGAAGATTCTTTTGATAAATATTGAAGACATCTTCCTGTTTCTTCTCTCCACATTCTATCTTCTTTTTTTAATGGAACTATTCCACTTGATATTTCATCAGAAATTATTATTTTATCTTTAAATAAATTTATATTTTCTTTTATATATTCAAGTGAACTTTTATTTTTTAATGTATTATTATATGTAAATTTATGAAGTCCGCAAATAACCTTTTTAGAAAAATCTATTTCACCATCACTACAATAAAATATATCCTCCTCATTAATATTAAACTTTTCTTTGATAAAATCTTTTTTCCCGTTATATGCTCCACCAAAAACTAATATCATAATTTTCTCCTTAAAACCAAATTTGTTTTATTATGAATATATAATATTAAATAAAACTTAAAACTAAAACTCCAATAGCTTCTGCAATAACAAGTCCATATCCAGCACTATCTCCAGACATTCCATCAAATTCCTTAGCTGCATTATTAACTAAAAAGACACTTATTAAAATCATTCCTAAAATCATTATTAATCCATATATACCAAAAATGAATACTGAAATTAAGCTTGCTATTATTAAACCAGATAGCAATACTACTTTATCTACTTTTCCTGTTCCTTGTTTGAAAAATGCACCTAATGAACTTGCCTTCATGGATTCTTTTGACAATAATAAATATCCCATTAAACTTCTAGATATAATAGGTATTAAAATTAATCCTACAGAACTACCATTAAAATTATTAATAGTACTCTCATTAATATTATTACTTATTACTGTATGAAGTGTAGAAAAGTTTAGTATAAATAACATAATTACAGATATAACTGCAAATGCCCCAGTATGAGGATCTTTTAATATTCTTAACTTTTCTTGCTTATCTCTTCTAGAAAGAAGTGCATCACAAACATCCATATATCCATCTAAATGAAGCATTCCAGTTAAAATAAATGGTGTTATTAACGTAACTGCAGTAGTTACCATGATGCTGGCACCTAATAAATTTAGTATTCTAAAAACTCCATACCAAATTACTCCTACAATCAATCCTATAACAGGATAAAACTTCATTATATTTTTTCCACCTTCATCATCCCATTCATATTTAGGTAATGGAATAATAGTAAACATGCTTATTGCCATTAAAAATCCCTTAAAATATTTTTTCATTTTTCCTCCTTTGGATTTAGCTGTGCCTCTATTATATAACTTTACCCTTATGGTAAATTATATTTCCATAAGAACATTCAACTACTGTATCAGCTATCTTTGCTAGTTTTCTATTTACAACTCCTATTTCTTTTCTGAAATTTTCTGTATAACAATCATATTGAATGCTATCACTAAATAAATAGTCTGATACTATAACTACATTTTTAGAATTATTAATAATTTCTAATATTCCTGATAAAATATCATCACTAACATCTTTGTAAAATTCTTTTCCTCTAAACATATAGTTTGTAACAAGTGATGTTATACTATCTATTAAAACAGTATCTTCCTCTTTTATAAGACTTGAAACTTTGCTCATATTTAATGTTTCTTCTATTGTATTAAATCCATATCCTTCTCTTTCCCTTAAATGATTTTCTATTCTTTTTAAATCTTCTAAGTCATATGGATTCATTGTTGCAACATAATATAATTTGCCTACTTCCCTTTCTATCTCTCCATCTAACTGGCCACTTATAGGATTTTTTAAGCTTTCATTTAACGATTTTGATAAATTTTGCGCAAACATGGATTTTCCACTTTTAGCTCCACCAACTACTAAAACAATCATCTTATCTCCTAAACTATATAGTTTTCTTCTCCTCTAACTTCATCTAAATAATCATCATTTATTTCAGCTTCATCAAATGTTGCCATATTATTCATCATTGCACAACTAAATTCAATTACCGAAAATGCTATAGGACACCCGCTACCTTCCCCTAATCTCATATCTAAATTAAGCATTGGCTGTAATTCCAATTCTTTCATTGCAATATTATAACCTATTTCTTTAGAGCAGTGTGATGTTATTAAATACTCTTTAACTAATGGATTTATTCTTACTGCTGCTAATGCTGCAACTACCGATATAAATCCATCTATCACTATAGGTATTTTATAATAAGCCGCTCCTAAAAACACTCCCATCATTCCAGCTATATCAAAACCTCCAACTTTAGAAACTACATCAATTGGATCTTTTTTATCTGGATTATTAACTTTAATCGCTTCTGATACTACCCATTTTTTCTTTTCAAAAGCCTCCTTCGTTATTCCTGCGCCTTTACCAACAGCTTCTTCAATACTACATTCAGTTAAGCTTACAAGAACAGAACTACTTGTTGTTGTATTTCCTATACCCATTTCTCCAACACCTAATATGTTATATCCATCTTCATAAGCACTCCTAGCCATTTCAATTCCTATATTTATTGCTCTTATACATTCATCATAACTCATAGCTTGTCTCTTAACTATGTTATAAGTTCCTTTTCTTATTTTCCTATCTATAGCCCCTGGAATTTTTATATCTGTATTTACTCCTATATCAACAACTTTTAAATCACAATTATTTTCTTTAGCTAGTACAGCAACTCCTGTTACTCCCCTTGAAAAGTTAATTGTTTGTGCTAGTGTTACACTTTGAGGTGCTGAAGCAACTCCTTCTTCTACAACCCCATTGTCTGATGACATTATAATAATACATTTTTTATTTATAGAATTTTTTATCTTACCTGTAATTCCAGCAAGCTTTATTGCTATATCCTCTAATTTACCTAAGCTCCCTAAAGGTTTTGCAAGCGAATTAACTCTTAACCTAGCTTCTTCTATAGCATCTTCATTTAATCCTGTTATATCATTAATAATTTTTTTAAGCTCTAATTTTTCGTTTCTCATTGTTTCACCCCAATTATTTATTTAAAACATCCTCTTTTTTTGTTATAATACTTTATTATTTGTTTAAATGTCAACAATCATATATTAAACAACTTTTCATTTAGGAGAACAATATGAACAATACTATAATTAACTTTTTACAAAATGAAATGAAATGGAATAAATTAAACATATCATCTATAAAAAAAATAGGCGGACTTAGTAGCGAAAATTATAAAGTTTCTTATAATAACAATAATTATTTTGTAAAAATTTGCACTCATAATTATTTACATACCGATAGAAAAAGTGAATTATCAATAATAAATAAAGCTATAGAAATAAATTTAGCTCCACATTTATATTACTTTTCTACTGAAACTGGTAATATGATTAGCAGTTGGATTAATGGTACCATGCCCTCCTTAAATGATTTTTCTTCAACTAAATTTCTACATAAACTTTCTGTTGCTTTAAACAGTTTTCATAATTTAAAATGCCAAAAATATTTTAACCCTTTTAATCATATAAGAAAAAGAATCAATCTATGCAATGATTTGAATCTTCCCTTACCAAAATCTATAGATACACTACTAAACCATTTAAATAATCTAGAAGTAAAGCTTAGTAAAAATCCTTTAATAGGTCTTTGCCATAATGACCTAAATGCTTCAAATATTATTTTAACTGAAGATAATATATATTTTGTAGATTATGAATACTCTTCTATGGGTGATGTATTTTTTGATTTAGCAACAATATCTTGGTTTTTTAATGAAAGATCTAGGAAAAACTTATTAGAACTATATTTTAATGAATGTACTGAACAACATTATGAAAAATTATTAGATTACCTTTTCGTAGTGAAATTTTATAATGCCACTTGGTCATTGCTTAAATCTTCTGATTCTAGTTCTGACTATGATTATTTAGCTGGTGCTAAAATGATATTTAATGATTTGCTCGATTATAACTCTATACGAAATTTTTAATAAAAGAGAGGTTTAAACTGTGATAAAATACTTATTATTTGATTTAGATGGAACAATAACTGATCCTAAAGAAGGTATTACTAAAAGTGTACAATATGCTCTTAGCAAGTTGGGAATTGAAGAAAACTGTGAAAATCTTCTTAAATTTATAGGTCCACCTTTATTAAATTCATTTATGGACTTTTATGACTTTGATAAAGAAAAGGCTGAGCTTGCAATAAAGTATTATAGAGAACGTTATTCTACTATTGGTTTATTTGAAAATAGTGCAATTGAAGGTATTGAAGAAGTTTTATCTAAATTAAAAGAAGCTGGATTTGTACTAGCTATTGCTACTAGTAAGCCAACTCATTTTGCTATTCCTATTTGTGAAAAGTATAATTTAGATAAATATTTTGATTTAATTTTAGGAAGTGAATTAGATGGAACAAGATCAAAAAAATCTGAAGTAATTCTTGAAGTGCTTAATAAGCTAAATGCTATACCTAATGAATCAATTATGATTGGAGACCGCATGCACGATATAATTGGAGCTAAAGAAGCAGGAATTAAAAGTATTGGAGTTACATTTGGATATGCAGAAGATGGAGAATTAGAAGAATCAGGAGCTGACTTCATAGTAGAAAGTTCCTCTGAACTATTATCTTATATATTTAAATTAATTTAGTATATATTTAAAAATATAAAAGAATTTGTATAAAACAAATTCTCTTATTATCTCATTTTATAACTTTATTCCTTACCAAACACCTTTAAATATCATTACTTATTTCTTCTAACTCATTAATTATTTTGCTGCTTATCTTTTTTAAAATATATTTTAAATTATGCTTTAGAATTTTATATTTAAAATATCGCAAAAAAATAAAGGAAATCTATTTCTAAATCTCCTTTATTATCATATACCATAATGAATTAAATGCTTATTTTGTTTTATTGCAAGATTAATTTTTATAATTAATTTTTCAAGTTCATTTGATTTAAATTGCTTATTTGCAGTAGTAATTATTTTTCTAAATTCTTTTAATGAACCTGGTGGTATAATTGTAGTTCCACAATAATCTAGTCCTAGTGCAGGATGTTTTTTCATATGAAAATAAGTTTTTAAATTTCCCAATTCCTCCAAGTATTCTGTTATCATTTCTTCTATTAAATCATCACTAACAGAAATACAATTATACTTTTCAGGTTCATAATCACTATACAATTTATCATCTTCAAATCTTTCAATGATTCCAAAATCATGTTTTGCCAAATTCCCACCCCTAATAAATTATATTTTCCAAATTATATTCTTAAACTAAACCTTAAAATTTTAACTCCTTATTAAATATATAATCAAACCTCTAAGTATAAATTACATTAATGTTACAAATTATTATTGAAATACATTTTATATTACTATGTATTATTACTCATCAAAAAAGAATAACATTTCTGTTATTCTTTCTCTTACTACTTCTTATTATTACAATTTTTGTCCAAACAATCTTCTAACAAATCACTGATAGCATTTGTTAGTTGACAATTTGAGTTCATAAAATAACAATTAGTCATTTGGTTATTCCAAGCATATAAGAATATTAGAAATAATACTAAATTCATAAATCTTTGTCCATAACACTGTAGTAAATTTAATAATTGACAAGCCAAAAATTCATTTGTTCCTTCTGTATCGCTATTGCTACCGCAATAATTTTCACAAAGTTCTTCTAACTCACCATCATTTAAGTCATTTAATATATCGTTTAAATTAGATGTTGATCCAAATGTACTCAATTTTCTTTTCCTCTCAAAAAGTTATCTAACGCTTCATAATACGCTAAAAACATAGAGATTGCTACAATTTTATATAATTTAACCTAAACTCATTACTTATGTATATTCTCCTTCGCTTAAAAACTCCTTTTAGATAAATTTATATTTATTAAATACCTAATCATAATAATATGTGATAAATTAATAAAAAAAATGTCACAACACTAAATAAAGTATTGTAACATTTTTTAACTACATATTAAACTTTTATAGTTCCATGCTTTAATAAATGATTTATTCTCTTAAAATAAGTTATACCTAATGGAATTGCCGCTGCAAGCCAAGCTACTGGATCCGCTAAACATATTCCTAAAAACTCTATATATCTTGGTAATGTAAATGCTACTACAGCTCTTGCAATAAGCTCATATGCTCCTGCCATCATTGGAACGAATGAATCCCCTATTCCTTGAAGTGCATTTCTATATATAAATATTAATCCAAGAGGTATAAAGAATATTGCTGATATATCAAGCACTTGTTGAGCATATTTTAGTATTTCTGCATCTGGATTACTTATAAACATCATAACAAAATATTTACCAAGGAATATTAATACTGCTCCCGCAATAATACTAGTAATAATAGAAATTTTAGTACATGCCTTTACGCCTTCTCTTATACGATTATACTCCTTAGCACCAAGATTTTGACCACAATACGTAGCCATAGTTACACCAAAAGTAATTGCCGGCTGCATAACAAGTTGAAGTGCTTTCGAAGCTGCAGTATATGAAGCAATAATAGTAGAACCAAATACATTTAATGCTCCTTGTACTGTCATTATACCAATTGCAGTTATTGAAAATTGAAGCGCCATTGGAATTCCTATTTTTAAATGTTTATGATAGTATCTTTTCTTAACTTTAAAATCTTCTTTCTTAAGTCTTAAAATAGTAAATCTCTTATATGTATATATTAGACAAAGTATTGCCGATACACCTTGAGAAATAATTGTTGCATATGCAGCACCTGCAACTCCCATATTAAAGTTAATTATAAATACTAAATCTAAAATTACATTTAATACTGAAGAAACTATTAAGAAATATAACGGTGTTTTACTATCTCCTAATGCTCTTAATATACTTGCAATTAAGTTATATGCAACCGTTGCTACAACTCCTGCATAAATTATTTTTATATATAAATATGCATCACCTATAATATTTTCAGGTGTATTCATTAATTTTAATAAAGGCATAGCTCCTAATAAGCTAACTATTGTAATTACCACTACTGAAATTACAGTTAATGTAATGGCACTTGCAACCGCTTTACGTAAGCCTTTTTCATCTTTAGCTCCAAACCTCTGAGAAACTAATACTGCAAACCCACTAGATAATCCAGTTGCAAATCCATTAACTAAGAATACCATTGAACTAGTTGCTCCAACAGCTGCTAATGCATCTACTCCAACAAATCTACCAACTATTATAGTATCAACCATACTATAAAACTGTTGAAATATATTTCCTATTAATAAAGGTATTGAAAATAGTAAGATTAATTTTGTTGGATTACCTTTAGTCATATCATTTGTCATATTGTTTTTCATCCACTCATCTCCCCCTAACATCTTATTTCACAATTAAATAGAATATCATCTTTATTATACTTTTGCAAAACAAATTTTAAGAGGTAAGACTAGTTTCCTTACCTCTTATATATTATTATTGTTTTACTATACACTTATTTAGATCTCGCTTCTTTAATCCATTTCTATTAGCTTTACTTATCCAAAATCTATTTGCTACAAGTCTAAATGCAAACCTTGGAAACATACTTGGTGTTGTAAATATATCATCCTCACTTTTATTTTCATTTATATTTTTAGCCAAATTATCTAATGCTAATCCTAAATTAGTATTGGGACCTTTACCCATAGGTACATTCCTTAATCCTCCCATCATTTCTCCAGCCCCTATACCAATTCCTTGTGCCCATTTTATATTCATCTTTTTACACCAACATTTCATTATATTAAGTGCTATTTTATTTTGCTTACCTTCATAAAAGCCGCAGTTGGCAATAACATATAC
>JABLTO010215765.1_pt1 | contig 73686 bp, 80 predicted proteins | sample 7160091 | NCBI WGS metagenome assembly JABLTO01 (sample SAMN14651225, study PRJNA627086) | human gut metagenome | isolation source: feces | host: Homo sapiens
CCTGTACGGACTGCAACACTGTTTGTGGCAACCATACCTGTTCCTGCGTCACCTTCCGGGTGTGGTGGTGACCTGTACCATGCTGCATAATTATGAAGATCGTGCTGTTTCCATGCTTACGGAAACCATACAGGATCAGTGCGGCATTCTCAGCAACCTGATCATCAAGGAGAATTATCTGAATGATACCAGTTCGCAGACGGTGAACAGCAAGCTGGAGCTGTTTACGAACATCTATGATGGCAGGGTTCTTCTGGCAGACAGAGATTTTAAGATAGTAGGAGATACGTTTCACACAGAAGAAGGAAAGACATTACTGAGCTCCCTGGCAGTACAGTGTTTCAAGGGAGAAGAAGCAGTTAATTACGACAAAAATAACCAGGTGCTGGAGCTGGCTGTACCTGTGCAGAGTCCGGATGTAAGACAGATCCAGGGCGTGATGCTGGTGACTGTTTCGGCAGCAGAGATCGCAGATACCCTGGCAGAGCTTGAACAGAAAGGCGTCATGCTGATCGGAATTATTGTGGTTCTCGCAATATTCCTGTCATGGCTGCTGTCAACGATCCTGGTAAAACCTCTTGCAAGAGTAACGAAATCCATCGAGGATCTGACAGATGGTGTTCTGGATGGAGAGATCAGTGTGCCTGACTATACAGAGACAGAGCTGATCACAGACGCATTCAATAAGATGGTCAATCGTATGAAAATTCTGGATGAGTCCAGACAGGAATTTGTATCCAATGTGTCCCATGAGCTGAAAACACCTCTTACTTCCATGAAGGTGCTGGCAGATTCCCTGGTAGGCCAGCAGGGAGTCCCGGAAGAACTTTATCAGGAATTCATGGGAGATATCACGGCAGAGATCGACAGGGAAAGCAAGATTATCACAGACCTGCTCTCACTTGTCAAGATGGACAAGAAGGCTGCTGACGTGAACATTACCCATATGGATATCAACCAGCTTCTGGAGGACATCCTGAAAAGACTGCGTCCTATTGCAGACAAGCGCAATATCGACCTGATCCTGGACTGTTTCCGTCCTGTAGAGGCAGATGTGGATGAGGTGAAATTCACCCTTGCCATCAGCAATCTGGTAGAAAACGGGATCAAATATAACGTAGATGATGGATGGGTCCGTGTATCCCTGGATGCAGACCATAAATATTTTTATGTCACGGTAGCGGATTCCGGAATGGGAATCCCGGAAGACAGCATTGAACGTATTTTTGAGCGTTTTTACAGAGTGGATAAGTCCCATTCCAAAGAGATCGGCGGAACCGGACTTGGACTGGCGATCACGAAGAGTTCTATTGCTATGCATCACGGTGTGATTAAAGTGTTCAGCAGGGAAGGGGAAGGAACTACATTTTCCGTCCGCATTCCTCTGTCATATATTCCGTCTTAGGAGGTACAGGTATGAGAAAAAGAATATATAGGATCCTGCCTGTACTGATCGGAAGCATTTTCCTGGGAGGATGCTCTGTAGAAGTTCAGGATAATGGAAATCCGTCGTCAGGTTATTATATCTATGAGATCAGCCAGGATGAAACACAGCTGGTCAGAGAGGCTTATTCTCCGGAAGAGACTACTGTGGAATATATGCTGAAGGATATGATGCAGCGGCTCAATAACCGTGAGGCAGACAAAGAAGATATAGGGCTTCTGCCTGATGAAGTGCAGATGAATTACAGCATAGAAGACAATGTGCTGGTTGTGAATTTTAACAGTAAATATCAGGAGATGAGCGGTGCAAGGGAACTTATGGTCCGTGCAGGCGTGGTAAAGACATTTTTACAGGTTCCGGGGATCACAGCAGTAAGATTTACGGTAGAGAACGAAGATCTTCTGGATTCCAGGGGAGAACCTGTGGGAGAGATGACAGAAGATACTTTCGCGGAATTCAGCGGAAGCGAACCGGATGCATACTGTAGCAATACATTTACCCTCTATTTCACAGATAAAGAGGGACAGCATCTGGTAAAGGAACAGCGCACGGTCCGGTATAAGAGAAGCATTCCGAAAGAGTGGATTATCCTGCAGCAGCTGATGAAAGGACCTCTGGAGAAAGGACATTATCCTACGATCCCGGAGAACACAGAGATTCTGAATGTAACACTTGCAGATAATATCTGTTATGTGGCTTTTGACCGTGTATTTTCTTCTTATGCACTGGATGTTTCCGAGAATATCCCCATCTATTCGGTGGTGAATTCCCTTCTGGATGCCCTGGATGCAGATAAGGTCCAGATCACAGTGGGAACTAAGGATAAACTGGATACATTCGGAGAGAAGATGGAGCTGTATTGCTTCTACGAAAAAAATGACAAGCTGGTAACAGCGGAAACAGATGACCAGAAGAAAAAGTAACCAATTATAGGAGGAGCGCAATGAGAAGACGCCCGGTGTGCGTCCTGTGCCTGCTTCTGGCTGCATTTCTGTGTGTGACAGACTGGCTGGGTTTTTCCATGATCCGTGGAAATCCCCTGCCGGAATCTGTACAGACATGGATCAGTAAGCACCCGGAATCCACCATCTGCGGGGAGGTGGTCAGGTGCCAGGAAAAGGAAGAAACCCAATCTGTATATCTGAAAAATACCTATCTTATTTACAATTCTGAAAAAAATTCTGAAGAAATCTCCACAGAAATTTCCTCAAATAAAAAAGTACTCATTGATGAAGTAAAAGTGAATTTAAAGAAAAAAGAGAAACTTCCTGCCGGGAGTCTGGTTTTCGTGTCCGGAAAGCTGACAGAGGTGGAAGAGCCACGCAATCCGGGAGAATTTGACAGCAGACAGTATTACAGATGCCGTCATATTTACTATATGATGAATAAAGGGATTGTCAGGAGAAGATCATCGTTTCATTCCGGATATGGACAGTTTCTGCTCGATGCCAGGGAGCGTTTCGAAGGGATCCTGGATCAGATCTGCGGACAGGAAGCGGGAATCTTTCAGGCTATGGTGCTGGGAGAGAAGAGCAATCTGGATCAGGAGGTGAAACTGCGGTACCAGATGGCGGGGATCATCCATATCCTGGCTATTTCGGGTGTTAAGACTCTAAAGTTGGATATCCCCCTAGTGCCTGAAAACCGCATAAACTGGGCATTTGTGCCACTACATATCGCTAAAAATTACATTCTAAAACTGTACTTAGACGAGGAAATTATTCCCCGTTGTCGTTTCCCTTGTTCAAGGGGGTATCACAATAAATATATAAATTGGCAAAAGAAGCAATAATTTAGCGTAAGTTAATCTTACAGCAAAAGCCTAATAAATCAGCAAAAGGAGAAGAAGCCTATGGCATATAAAAAATATAGAGAAATGAAGGTTTATGAAGCAAGTGGATACCAGTATAAGCGGACACCGAGTATTGTACTTAAAGGGCAGTGGCTGTCGGAGTTGGGATTTGACATCGGAGAGCAGATTGAAGTGAAGTGTGAGGATGGACGATTGATTATAACTAAAGCAAACGAAATATGGTATGAATAGAGAACATGTATCCCATCAATGAAGAATAGATTCTGTTGTAGCTTGTATTTTGATTGGTTTATATTCTTATCTTGATAAATATGCGAAAGTACAATTTACCAAAGGGTAACTTGATTATGAAACGTAAATATCTGATATTACACCCATTGCATGAAAATTGCAAGAGCATCTAGTAAAATTCAAACGTATTTGATATAATTATACGGAATGTCCTTTACAGAATTCAAGGGATTTATTTTGATTATATAATTGTATTAATAGATGGAAAGGCGGTATGTATATGTCGAAAGCATCTGATGCGTTTGAATATGATATAGTTTCAATGGTTGCAAAACATATTGGGGAGAATTTACCTATGGGATTACCTGGCTGGCTTGTTAGCGAAGGTGTAAGACCAGGGGCAAGAATAATAGGTGTTGAAGGAATTGGTAGTAAGGATAGAAAGAATAAAACAGATGTGATTATTTATCTAGAAAATTCTGAGCCAATCAAAATATCTGCAAAATTGAGAAATGCAGATTATTTTGGTAATTGGTATGGGCATAAAAGATTTCTCGATGAATTTGGAATTGATGCTTTTTATAGAATGACAGAAGCATCTACAAAATTTGCAAATGAATGGGCGAAGACTGCTATAGCACCATATGTAGGAGTCAGTATTTGTTTTGGCAGACGATCTGGAAGAACGGGACAAAATTTTACGGATATATTTACTACAGATGACATTTTAACAGTTGCTAGAGGATACGGTAATGGTGACGCTACTGCCAACTGTATGTATATAGCAAATACAAGTGCAAAAGATATTCCTGGACTTATAAATAGTATAGAGGCAATAACCATTCAGTCTGTAAATGCAGCAACTGAGAATTTTAAGGTTGCGCATAGACCAATCAATCCTATTACAGAGGGAACTAATAGAGGAAAGAATGTTTATACAAGATTTCAACCATATAGAGCGCTTAGTAGACCAACTATAATTACAAATCCACAGGAGCTTTTTGCACTTGGTGAATTTGTTACTGTAGATCCTGATTCTCTGAATCATAATCATATATTAAATGATCTTGAAGCAAACTATAATATTATAGTACCTCGTAAGCCAAGATAATTAAGTTGATATAAGTTGCTACTAGAGGTATACTCTGTGTACCTCGAAGAAAGGATATAAAGAACATGAATATTATTAGTTTATTTAGTGGGTGCGGGGGCTTAGATTTAGGATTTGAGAGAGCAGGATTCAAAATTCCAGTTGCTAATGAATTTGACAAAACAATTTGGGAAACATTTAAGGCAAATCATCCAAATACAAATCTTATTGAAGGTGATATTAGACAAATTACAAAAGAGGATATCAGTCAGTATATATCAGGAGAAGTTGATGGAATAATAGGTGGACCGCCGTGTCAGTCTTGGTCGGAGGCAGGATCACTTAAGGGAATTGAGGATGCAAGAGGTCAGTTGTTTTTTGATTACATTAGAATATTAGAAGAGTTTAAGCCTAAGTTCTTCTTAGCAGAGAATGTAAGCGGAATGTTGGCAAATAGACATTCGGAAGCCGTAAAAAACATATTGCATTTGTTTGAAGAAGCCGGATACAATGTATCTTTAACATTGGTAAATGCAAAAGACTTTGGGGTTGCAGAAGAAAGGAAAAGAGTATTTTATATAGGTTTCAGAAATGACTTGGATGTACAATTTGAGTTTCCAGAAGGATCAACTAAGGATGACGATAAAAAAATAACATTGCGAGATATAATATGGGATTTGCAAGATACAGCAGTTCCGTCAGGCGATAAGAATCATCATAATCCGAATGCAATTAATAATAATGAATATTTTACAGGAGCATATTCTCCCATTTTTATGAGTAGAAATAGAGTTAAAAGTTGGGATGAACAAGCGTATACGGTACAGGCATCTGGAAGACAATGCCAGTTGCATCCACAAGCACCTAAGATGGTAAAAGTTGGGAAAAATGATTGCAGATTTGTGGAGGGAAAAGAAGATTTGTACAGGAGAATGACCATACGAGAAGTTGCAAGAGTACAGGGATTTCCCGATGATTTTAAATTTATTTATGAAGATACAAATAACGCTTATAAAATGATTGGCAATGCAGTTCCAGTTAATCTTGCATATGAAATAGCAATTGCAATAAAGGCTTGTTTAGAAAAATAGGAAGTGTTAATATGAGAACAATGGTTATGAGTTTTAAACCTGATGTTTATGAAAGAATAGCATGCGGGCAAAAAATATTTGAACACAGAAGAACATTTCCAGACGAAACAATCAAAGTATATATGTATGTGAGTAAACCTATTTGTGCGGTAATGGGAATTCTATTGCTCGGAAAGCGTCATAGTCTCCAGAAATGGAAGCAAGAGTTTATGGAGGATAGAGAAGCAGTAAAAAGAATATCGGATTTTATGAAATCTGCAAATTATGCTATGGAAATTTTGGAGTTTACAGAAACGACAAAAATTTCATTGGCAGATCTCAGAGAGGCAAATATAGATTTTGTCGTACCACAGATGTATTATTACATAGATAATAAACCTGTATTGAAATTTTTTGAAGACAAATTGACAATCACTGGAAGAACAATTCAACATACATTTGATATAATTACTTCTGACATTGTCTGTAGACATTAAATAGGCATTATAATAAATGGCATGGTGATAGGGATCTCCATGTCATTCTTATTTATACTAACGGGAGGTGAATGCTATGGCATATCAGACTGCACTAACAATAGAGAGTGTAATAAAGGATATTGATTCAAAAAAATACTTGTTGCCATCCATTCAAAGAGAATTTGTTTGGAGTACAGGGCAGATAGAAAAGTTATTTGATAGTTTAATGCGGGACTATCCAATAAATGCATTTTTGTTTTGGAAAGTGCCGCGTGAGAAAGTATCAGAATTTAAATTTTATGAATTCCTTCGCGATTATCATCAGAAAGATAATAAGCATAATCCGAAGGCGAATACCAATGGAACAGAAGACATAATTGCTATCCTGGATGGTCAGCAAAGAATGACATCACTTTATATTGCACTTAAAGGGACTTATGCATATAAGATGTCATATAAACGATGGGATAACCCGGCAGCTTATCCTAAAAGAAAACTTTATCTCAATTTATTAGCAGCGTCAGACGATGCAGATATGTTTTATGATTTTTTGTTTTTGACGGAAGAAGAAGCAAAAAATATAAAAAATGATAATGATGAATACGAAGGATCATTTTGGTTTCCGGTAGGAAAGATATTAGATTTCAGAGAAGAATCTGATGTGAATGATTATCTAATTGATAATGATTTAAATACAGTGGCTGATAAAGCACAGGCTAAGTTTGCCAATAAGGCTCTTTTTAAATTGTACAGTGTAATACATAACAAACAGACCATAAGTTATTATTTGGAAGAGAGCACAGAACTGGATAAAGTTTTAAATATTTTTATTCGAGTTAATAGCGGTGGTACGACATTGAGTTATTCAGATTTGTTATTATCATTTGCTACAGCACAGTGGGAACATAAGGATGCAAGAGAAGAAATAAACGAATTTGTCGAAGAAGTAAATATGATAGGTCGGGGATTTAATATCGGCAAAGACCTTATTTTGAAATCTTGTTTGGTACTTGCTGACTTTGTTGATATAACATTTAAGGTTGATAATTTTAATCGGCAAAATATGTTAGTAATTGAGAAAAATTGGGATGAATATACTGATGCAATAAGAATAGCAGTGGAGCTGATGGCATCTTTTGGATTTAGTCGAGATAATTTGAATTCTAATAGTATTTTGATTCCAATTGCATATTATATAAAAACAATTGGTAACCCAGTAAACTTTGTTGATTCAAAGAAATATGCAAGTGATCGTGAAAAAATAAAAAAATGGATTGTAGCATCGCTTTTGCGTAGAGTGTTTAGCTCACAGCCGGATGGAATACTTAGACCAGTCAGAGAGATTATACAAAAGAATACAAGTGGTGCTTTTCCATTGGAAGAGATTATTGACAGATTCAAAGGAACAAACAGAGATATTAAATTTACAGATGATACTATTGAGAATTTGTTGTGGACAAAATATGGCAGCAGTGATGCATTGGTGGTTTTATCGGTATTGTATCCTTGGGCAGATTTGAAAAATGTATTTCATATTGATCATATTTATCCAAAAAGTCAATTTACAGAGAGACGTCTTAAGAAAAAAGGAGTTGCTTCTGACGCAATGGAGTTTTATATGAATAATGTAAATTATCTTGGTAATTTACAATTATTGGACGGTACACAGAATAAGGAAAAAAATGATTCCGACTTTGATGTGTGGCTTGCAGACAATTATAAGGACAGCTCTAAGTTAAAGGATTATAAAGAAAAGAATTATATTCCGGATGTTAGTCTGGCGTTTACCAATTTCGAAGAATTTTTTACTGAGAGAGAAAAATTGCTCGTTAATCGTTTGAAAAAAGAACTAATGTAGGTTTTGTCACGAAGTCTCTATTGACAAAACGAACGTATGTTCGTATAATTATCTCATCGCTACATTAGGAGTGTTGAACAGTCTACAGAGATATGGTGTTTGGCAGACTATTTCCCTTGGTCGAACTTATATCGCAGGAGGCACGTTTAATATGACATACGAAACAGGTACAGAAGTTTTCTTCATTGAGAGCAACCGTATAATCCGTAAGGCAACCGTGGTCAGAAGAAGCGGTGATTTTTACATATTACGATTTGATGAAGGCGGTGGCATCCAGTTAAGAGAAGGCAGAATTTTTCCAACAAGAGAACAGGCAGAAGCAACGCTGCCCGGAGAAAAGGTTCAGAAAAAAGCTAACTCTCCATACGATTACTGGCATTGAAATGTAAATTCGCAGAAGGGGGTTGACAGTAATACCCCCTTTTGATATATTAATAGTGTCAACCGTTCAGTTGACAGTTGACACAGCATTCTACAATGCCAAATGTAGCTTACCAAATTATTATAATTAATATGGATGACGCACATTAAATCAAATAAAGTGTAAAGAAAACCAATGTATAAGAATGAATATTAAAATTAATTAGAAAGTGCGGTTGAATAGTATGAATGAAAACGAAAAGGTAAGTTTTGGAAAGTATATTGAAACGATACGAAAAGAGAAAAGAAAATCACTAAGAGAAACAGCAAAAGCAATCGAAGTATCTCCACAATTCCTAAGTGAAGTGGAGAAGGGTAGAAAAAGCACCCTGACAAATGAGAGAATTGAGAAACTGGCAAAATTCCTCATGTTATCTGAAACCCAGACTTATACACTTTATGATATGGCAGCGGAAGCAAGAACATCGAATGATGTGTTAATACCACAGGATTGTGTCGATTATGCATCAAATCCTTATGTGCTTGAGGCACTGAGATTATCTAAAGAAACAGGAGCAGGGGAGGCAGAGTGGCAGGTACTTCTTGACGAATTAAGAGCTCGAAAGGGGTAGTAGCAGCCTATGTATGAACCACAGTTTAGATGCAAAAGTAATGGTGTTCCCATTTTATCCCATGAGGATATTGAATCAGATGCAGAAATGTTCATCCGAGATTTTGATCCGGATGTACTGAGCAATCCTAAAGAAGTTAACATTGAGGAATTCGCAGAGTTCTATCTGGGATTGACACCAGAGTATAATAATCTGACTCATTGCGGACTCATTCTTGGAAGAATGGTCTTCAATGACAGCAACAAGGTTCCGGTATATGATGCAGAGGCAAAACGTGCAGAATATATATTTGCCGGAAGGGGAACGGTCATGATCGATAACACATTGCTGACGGACGAGCACCGCTTCCGTTCAACGATGGGGCACGAATCAGGACACTGGATTTATCAGCAGTCATATTTTTACAGAGATCCAAATCAGTTGTTCCTGTTCGATAATCTGGAAAAGACCTCAACTGCCTGTAGAAAAACAGACATAGAAGGCGGGGAAGCAGCGCAGAGCAATGGACGCAAGCAGTTATGTTCAGATCATGACTGGCTTGAACATCAGGCTAAATATTTCAGTGCAGCAATCCTTATGCCGAGAACTGCAATGAGACAGGTCTGTGGTGATAAAGAATTAAGAAAAAGACTTAGAGAAGAGTTTCCGGGATTTGAGCTGGAAATGTTGGCAGCAGAAGTGGCAGAAATCTTTAATGTATCATCAGAGTCAGCAAAGATTAGAATTAAACAGCTAGGATTTGATTTTGCAAAGTCACCAGTTAAACAGAAAACGCTTTTTACAATTGGTTATCCGAGTAGTGTTATCTCACTGTAAGCATAAGCACCTCGAAAAGGGGTGCTTCTATTATAGACACTGTGTCAACCAAGGGGTTGACGAATATAATTCCACAAAAGAAATACAGTTGGAATGCAATGAAAAATAGTTCAAATATTAGAAAATGAATTGGAGAATATTCAAATCAAACAATGCGACTTGACATATATTGAAAAACAGATATAATATTTGTATAGATTGGAGGTATTGATATGGAATTTGACAGAGCACGACTAATGAACAACATTAACACATTAATAAAAGATAAAAACATAAAAATCGGAGAGTTGGAGAACTCGATAGGAATCAGTACAGGATATCTTTCCAAGATGTCAAAGGCAGATAACGAATCAATGCCTGGTATTGACCTGATATGGAAACTAGCACAGAAACTGGGAACAAGTGTGGACATGCTTGTAGGTGGAGATTTTGGTCGTTCCAATGACAATCTTTTCCAGCTTATCAGGGTACTGGATAAAATGAAAAAGGACACAGACTTGCATAATATTGAATGGAGACGTGTTCCAAAGGAATTCTATGAAAACGTAAAAATCGGAACACTGCCACACCCTTTGTTTGAGGAAAATCTTCCATTCAACGATGATCCAGAAGAGTTTCATTATAAATCAGATTTCACAAATGACCCTGTCGGAATATTCGCAGACTGTTTTGAAGGAGATATGCTTGAATTTGGTAAGATATATATCATGAACCTGTTCTGTAAGACCAAAGACGAAGGCGCAACTCCATATACAGAAATCATTCTGGAACAGCCAGAACAGGAATACGAACACGGTATAGAGGAAGGTCGGTTGATCCCTATATGCTCAACGCTTGGAAAGGGACAGTCGCTTGAACCATATATAAATGAACTTATTAACTGTATAGAAAGGCATGAAGCAGATGTAAATCTCAACAGTGAGCAGAAGAGCATAATCTCCGCTTACATGAATGCCTGCACGGATGATGAATTACCGTTCAACTAGGAGGTGGATCACAGTGGCAATAGTAACGGAAAAAATAAAGGGTGCAATTCGATGCCCAATCTGTCACAAAGGAAAAATCATAGCCTATGAAGGAAGTTCAGGGAAAGCATCTGTAGGATGCCCCAAATGTCCAGGATTGCTGTTGGTGGATTATGATGCCATGACGGCAGTGCCGAACACACAATGTAAAGATGCATATAAATATGCAGTAAATAATTGATTTGCTGACTGAGCACTTAGGAACGCTATAAGCAGTTACCACATAGCCAGAGCAGATTATCAGAGGAAATAAGAAAATTCTTGTTTCCCGTGATAATGTGCTCTGGCTATTTTTTGTGCTTTTTTTGAGATTGTGAGTTGTTTCTACATTACACAGAGGGATAAAAGTACACGTCAGATTATGGAACATGAATGGCTATTTTAATTTTTGTATCAAGATAAATCGGTCAGAAATTATTAGGTTGGTTAAGCAGATCATTTTTTATGCTGCTGATAACAAATCGTTAATGATGAAAAAGCCCCCTTAAATATTCTCCATTCGCCTGATTATATTTTGCGAAATAAATGAAACGGCAAGGAGAATAAGTAAGTGAGGATAAAAAAATGAAGTTTTGGTGCTTCTAAAAAATTTTTGAAATTAATTTTTAATCGTGCAAAAAGTCTGCACCTTTAAAAATTATTCTTTAGTCACAAAGCAAGGAACGAAGGAAGGAGGTGAGCGAGAGATGGCTAAGAAAAGCATGACACCAAGCGAACGTAGAGAAGCGATTCTTAAGGTTCTGTGTCAGAGAAGACAGGACAAGATCGACAATCTGGCATTTGAGTTTGGCGTTTCAGTCCGGACAATCAAAAACGATATCGAAGAGCTGTCTCTCGCTTATCCGATTGAAACAGTTCGTGGCAGATATGGCGGAGGAGTAAAGGTTGCAGACGGCTATTATGTCGGACGCAACTATCTGAAACCAAAACAGCAGGAACTGCTTAAAAAGTTGCAAAGCACCCTTCAGGGTGACGATCTTGAGGTGATGAACAGCATCCTTCGTGATTTTGCATTGTAAGAACTCTATTGACGAGAACCCCACGGCCATGAGAGCCGAATGAGAAAGGATGAATTATTATGATGAAAATTTTTATCTGCAGCCCGTATCAGGGCAACATCGAGGAAAACAAAAAGAAGGCAGCATACTATGCAAAGATCGTTGCTAAAGCTGGGAATGTTCCAATTGCGCCACATATCTATTTTCCAACCTTCCTTGATGAGAAAAATCCCAACGAGAGAATGACAGGAATTGAAATGGGACTGGAACTCATGGATACATGCGACATGGTCTATGTTTTTGGTTTTGAGATTACGGAAGGCATGAGATTTGAGTTGGAACATGCTAAGGAAATGAAGAAGCCTGTAAGACTTTATGACAGAAATTTTGAACAGATCTGTTCAAAGACACTTCCGATTGATGACCGTGCTAGCGATGAGTATCGTTCCATGATTAAGGGGCTGAAGCTCCTGAGATAGGAGGACTGCCATGTCAGGAAGAGTGAATGTTCGTTACGGACTGAATCAGGGTGACCGTTTTATGGTCACCCGTGGAAAAGAGAAGAAAAAAGCAACTGTAGTAAAGGAGTACCCATTCCATATTCTGATGGACTGGGGAAAGTACAAGTCCAGCGTAAACAAAATCGATGTGTATACGGGTGATATGAAGCTGGCACGTATTTGAAAGGAGAGAACGCCATGAGCGAAGCATTGTTATTGGTAGCTGAGGGCTACGAACAGATTGCTGCCGGAATCAGAAAGATGGTTGCAGCACAGAAAGATACACCAAAGAAAGAGGAGAAGCCTGTGAAGAAGGCTGAAAAGAAAGAAACTCCTGTGGCAGATACACCGAAGGAAGAAGCTGCACCGAAGGAGATAGCCGTTGACAGAAAGACGGTCCGTGCTTTCCTTGCGGACAAGTCCAGATCAGGAAAGACCTCAGAGGTAAAGAACCTGATCGAGCAGTTCGGATTCCAGAAGCTGTCAGACGTTCCTGATGAGAAACTGCCGGAACTGTATGAGAAAGCGCAGGTGCTCTAGTGGGCGGACATGCAAGGTTCTCCCCATCGTCCGGTAAAAGACGTCTGGAATGCCCTCCATCGTTACTGTTGGAGGAGCAGTTCCCGGACGAAGAATCTCCCTTTGCAGCAGAGGGGAGTGCCGGACATGCGATGGCAGAGTACCTCATCAATAAATATCTGAAGAAAAGGACTAAAAGACCTGTATCTGATTATTATTCGGATGAACTGCTCGAAGCCGTGGATGATTACGTGGAATATAACATCACCCAGATCGAACAGGCAAGGAAGGACTGTGATGAACCTTTCATCGGAGTGGAGCTGAAGGTCAGCCTGGCACACAGGATCGAAGGATGTTTCGGTACTGCAGATATGGTGGTGGTCGATTCCCATAAGATCCATATTATCGATCTGAAGCTCGGCAAGGGCGTGGTGGTCGATGCAGAACAGAATGTCCAGCTTATGATCTACGGACTTGGAGTGTTGGACATGCTCGGTTTCTTATATGAAATCGACACGGTGGAACTTACCATCGTCCAGCCGAGAATCGAGCATTTCTCCACCTGGGAGATATCTGCCGGGGAGTTGCTTGCATGGGGAAAGGATGTCCTTGAACCTGGAGCAGCAAAGGCACTTTCAGGCGAGGGAGAGTTTAAAGCCGGAGACCACTGCCGATTCTGCAAGGCAAGATTTACGTGCCGTGCAAGGGCAGAGGAATATTTAAAACTTGCCCAGATGGAATTCAAGGAACCGGACCTTATGTCTGATGAAGAGATTGCAGAGGTGCTTTCCAAGGCAGATGCGCTGAAGAAATGGGCAGAGGAGATTTACACCTATGCTCAGAATGAAGCAGTAGTTAACCATAAAGAATGGCCGGGCTATAAGCTGGTCCTGGGAAGAAGCAACCGTAAATATACGGATGAAGAGGATGTAGCAGAGGCAGCACAGAAAGCCGGATACATGGATATCTTCAAAAAGAGCCTGATCGGTATTACCGAGATGGAAAGGCTGATGGGCAAAAAGAAATTTAATGAGATCCTTGGTTCATTGGTGTACAAGCCTGACGGCAAGGTCACACTGGTGCCGGATTCAGATAAAAGAGAAGCAGTTAAAACAGCAACTGCAGAAGCGGATTTTAAGGAGGACTAAGACTATGACAACAGCAAACTTAACTAAAGTAATCGTACCTTGCAGACTGAGCTACGCACACCTGTGGGAGCCGGATTCCATCAATGGAAGTGAGCCGAAGTATTCCGTATCCTGCATCATTGATAAAGATGATAAGGAGACTATTGCCAAAATCAGGAAGGCAATCGAGGTGGCAAAGGATGAAGGAAAGGGCAAGTGGGGCGGTAAGATCCCGGCTAACCTGAAGACACCGTTAAGGGACGGTGACATTGACAGACCTGAAGACGAAGCGTACCAGAACAGCATGTTCCTGAATGCCAATTCAAAACAGGCTCCTCAGATCGTGGACAGACAGGTACAGCCGATTCTTGACCAGAGCGAGGTATATTCCGGCTGCTACGGAAGGGTATCCATTACATTTTACGCTTACAACAGCAACGGCAACAAAGGCGTGGCAGCAGGACTCGGCAATGTCCAGAAGTTAAAGGACGGAGAGCCTCTCGGTTCCAGAGCCAATGCCAAGGATGAGTTCGAGGCAGTGGATGCAGAGGACGATTTCCTTTCATAGGAGTGAACCAGTAAACCATAGGAAGGGCGGTGGCATACACCGCCCGGATACATAAAGGAGATGCCATGAAGGAACTGATGAAAGAGCTAAACAGCATAAAAAAATATATTCCATATAATACGTTCCGCACCATCAAGGGACAGATAAAGTCCGGCAACGTGGATGCTGCGAGAACGGGGATTAACAGAATAAAGAAGAAAGCGGAGGGACAGGCTTATGGACACACTTGCAATTGACATTGAAACCTACTCGGATGTATCACTCCCGGACTGCGGGGTACATAGATATGCTGCATCAGAGCAGTTTGAGATCCTTTTATTTGCATACAGTCTGAACGATGAGCCGACCAAGATCATCGACCTTGCATCCGGGGAGAAAATGCCGGATGAGATCATGAAGCTGCTTACGGATGATTCCGTGATAAAGACTGCCTATAATGCAGCATTCGAGCGTAACTGCATCAACCGTTACTTTGGTCTTTCCTTAAAGCCGGAAGGGTGGAGATGTACGCTCGTTCAGGCATCCATGCTGTCGCTTCCGCTGTCACTGGAAGGCGTGGGAGAAGCACTGAACCTTGATAAGAAAAAGATGTCGGAAGGAAAGGAACTGATCCGGTTCTTCTGTATGCCGTGTAAGCCGTCCAAGTCAAACGGCGGCAGGACAAGAAACCTTCCATCTGATGAGCCGGAGAAGTGGAAGCTGTTCAAGACTTACTGTATCCGTGACGTGGATGTGGAAAAGCAGATCAGGAATAAGCTCTCGAAGTTTCCCATACCGGACAGGGAGCAGGAACTGTACTGCATGGACCAGAGGATAAATGACAGGGGCATCATGGTGGATCCGGAACTTATCACACATGCAGTGGCCTGTGACCTTCTGTATAAGGAAACGGCAACGAAGAAGGCATATGAAATATCAGGACTTGAGAATCCGAACAGCGTGGCACAACTTAAGGGATGGCTTGCACGAAAAGGCATCGAGATCGATTCCCTTGCAAAGGCAGCCGTGGAGGAACTGGTGGAAAACACGGACGGTGATATAGCGGAAATGATGAAGCTGCGTCTTGCCCTGTCAAAAACGTCAGTCAAAAAGTATGAAGCTATGGAACGTTCCGTTTGTCCGGACGGAAGGGTGCATGGATTACTGCAGTTTTACGGGGCCAACCGTACAGGAAGGTGGGCAGGCAGACTGGTGCAGATCCATAACCTCCCACAGAACCATATGGAAGACCTTGAACTTGCACGCTCCATCGTAAAGGAAGGCAGATATGACCTTGTGGAGCTTTTGTATGATTCCATACCGGATGTGCTTTCGGAGCTGATCCGTACCGCATTCGTGGCAAGACCCGGATGCAGATTCATCGTCAGCGATTTTTCCGCGATCGAGGCGAGGGTCATGGGCTACCTTGCCGGAGAGGGATGGGTCATGGAGGAGTTCCGTGGTGCCGGAAAGATCTATGAGCAGACGGCATCCAAGATGTTCCATATCCCAATTGAAGAGATCACAAAGGGAAGCCCGTATCGTGCAAGGGGAAAGGTGGCATCACTTGCCTGTCAGTATGGCGGTGCGGAAGGTGCGCTCATCAGCATGGGAGCATTAAATTTTGTAGAAGAAGAGGAACTGAAAGGGCTGGTGCAGTCATGGAGGACTGCCAATCCGCACATCGTGAATTACTGGTATGAGATCGACGGTGCGGTAAAGGCAGCCGTGAAGGAACGGAAGATGACCACGGTCGGAAGGGTGACGGTATATTACCAGTCCGGGATGTTAAAGATCGCACTGCCGTCAGGAAGGGTGCTGTCATATGTAAGACCGAGGATGACTGTGAACCGTTTCGGTTCGGAAAGCGTCAGCTATGAAGGTGTCGGTACGAACCGTAAATGGACAAGGATAGAATCCTATGGTGCAAAATTCTGTGAGAACATCGTTCAGGCAACCGCTAGGGATGTGCTTGCGGAAGCGATGCTCAGGCTGGAAAAGAAAGGCTTTGACATTGTATGCCACATCCATGATGAAGTGGTGCTTGAAGTGCCGGAGGGGACATCCTCGGTGGAAGAAGTAAATGAGATCATGGCGGTATGCCCCGACTGGTGCGAGGGGCTTCCGCTTAAGGCAGCCGGATTTGAAAGTCCGTTTTACAAGAAAGATTAGGAGGTGCTGCATGGGAGGACGCAATACGGAAGGCTATCCTGACCCGACTGCAAATACTGCAGTCGAAAGGGTGGCAAAGGAAGAAAAGAAGAAAAAGAAGGAGGCAGGAAAAGATGTTCGTATCAATCGGAAACTCAAGAATGGACAAAAAATTTAACTGCACGGATATGACATATGAAGATTTTGTCAGCCGTCTGTCCAAGACAAAATATACTGCAGAAACAATGGAGCAGTACAGGAAGATGCCGAAGGGACAGCAGGACAATATCAAGGATGTCGGAGGCTTTGTCCTTGGAAAGCTGAAAGGCGGACGGAGAAAGAAAGACTGCGTGATATCAAGATCCGCCATCACGCTTGACATGGATTACGGGACACAGGGCATCATTGATGAACTGGAAATGTTCTTTGACATGAAGATGGTGGTGTATTCCACCCATAAGCATACAACGGAGAAACCGAGACTGCGTATCATCATATTCCTGACAAGAGATGTGACACCGGATGAGTATGGGGCAGTCAGCCGTATGCTTGCATCGGATATCGGCATTGAACTTTTCGATGATTCCACCTATGAGCCTTCCAGACTCATGTACTGGCCGAGCACTTCAAGTGACGGGGAGTATGTGTTTCAGGAAATCGAAGGAAACGAAGTTGATCCGGATGAAGTGCTGGCACGTTATAAGGACTGGCATGATGTATCCGCATGGTCGGTAAGCAACCGTCAGGCATCCGTGGTACAGAGGGATATAAAGAAACAGGCTGACCCGCTTTCCAAGGACGGACTGATTGGGGCATTCAACCGGACATACACGGTGACACAGGCCATCGATAAGTTCATCCCGGATGTGTACAGGCATTCGAGGGCAATCCCCGGAAGATACGATTATATTCCGGCGGACTCTGCTGCCGGAGTCGTGGTCTATGATGATCTGTTCGTATACAGCCACCATGCCACAGACCCATGCTGCGGAAAGCTGATGAATGCGTTTGATGTGATAAGGCTTCATAAATTCGGGGACAAGGATGCAAGGGCAGCCGAAGGGACAGAACCGGGGAAACTCCCGTCCTTTAAAGCCATGCAGGATTTTGTATCTGCAGATGAAGAAGTAAAGAACACGCTTGCAAAAGAAAGACAGGAGCTGGCAGTACAGGAATTTTCCGCAGAGCCGGATGAGGACTGGCAGAATAAACTGGCACTCGACCGCAGGGGAAACATCAAGGATACACTGCAGAACATTGCACTGATCATCCGCAATGATGAGAATTTCAAGCACATCGTGTACAACGAGTTCAAGGATACCATTGATGTCATCGGTCCGCTTCCGTGGAAACAGGTAAAACCCGGATGGAACGATTCTGACCTTGCAAATGCAAAGGTGTATTTCGAGAGGGTGTACGGGATCTGGTCACCGACCAAGTTTAAGGATGCACTGCTTGCCGTGGTGTCATCCGACAGGCTCTATCATCCGATCAAGGATTATTTTGCCACACTTAACTGGGACGGACAGGAGCGTATCGACACACTGCTCATCGACTATTTCGGTGCGAAAGATTCTCCGTACACAAGGGCGGTCATCCGCAAGACACTGGTGGCTGCGGTAGCACGTATTTATAAGCCGGGAGTGAAGTTTGACTCCATCCTCGTGCTGAACGGTCCGCAGGGAATGGGAAAATCCACCTTCTTTGCCATCCTTGGAAAGCAGTGGTTCTCGGATTCCTTATCTATTTCGGATATGAGGGATAAGACTGCTGCCGAGAAGCTGCTCGGCAACTGGATCCTCGAAATCAGTGAGATGAACGGTATCCGCAAGACGGAAGTCGAGGTAGTAAAGTCCTTTGTTACCCGTCAGGATGATAAGTTCCGTCAGGCATACGGAGTCAATGTAGAGTCCCATCCAAGAAAGTGCATCATCGTGGGAAGCACCAACTCCGAGGGCGGATTCTTACGTGACGTGACAGGTAACAGAAGATTCTGGCCCGTGCATGTGCCAGGGACAGGAAAACACCACCCGTGGGAGCTTGACTGTGTCGACCAGATCTGGGCAGAGGCAATCCATCTGTATAATGAAGGCGAGGAGCTGTTCTTAAAAGGTGCGGAGGCAGAGGAAGCATACAAGATGCAGCAGGAGGCAATGGAGTCGGATGACCGTGAGGGCATCGTGCAGGACTATCTTGACAGACTGCTGCCGGACAACTGGGCATCAATGGATATTTACCAGAGAAGGGCATTCCTTGGCGGAGGAGAGTTCGAGACGGTAGGTGTCAAAGGAACGGTCATGCGTGAGCGTGTGTGCATCATGGAGATCTGGGTGGAGTGCTTCGGCAAGGAGCGCCAGAACTTAAAGAAGGCAGATTCCTATGAAATAGAAGGCATCTTAAACAAGATTGGGGGATGGAAGAAGTATGATTCCAATACCACGGGCAAGACCAAAGTCCCCCTTTACGGAGTGCAGAAGACTTTTGTGCGGATGGATGAGAAACCAGAGGAAACCCGTTAGGCGGTTTCCGAGGTTTCCTAGATGCAGATGGGCAACGTTAGTCGGAAACCGTGCTGACACTTTGGAAAATAAGGGGTTGCGGTTCTTAGTTTCCCAGTTTCCCATTAAATCCAGTTGAGAATTAAAAATAAAGATAAAAAGAGCAATTCATGTATATATGCGCGTATAGGAGTTAAAGGCATATGGCAACCGCAATCGGCAAAGGAGGTATCTGGTTTTGCTAGAAAGTACAGTAGAGAGACATTTGAGGGAAGAAGCTAAAAAGCGGAAAGGCATGGCGCTGAAGTTCGTATCACCCGGTATGAATGGAGTGCCTGACCGCATCGTTCTGCTGCCGGACGGGAAAATGGCATTTGTGGAACTGAAAGCACCGGGGAAGAAGCTGAGACCGCTTCAGCTGAAGAGAAAGAGGATGCTTGAGAGGTTAGGCTTTCCCGTTTATGTAGTTGATAATATCGAACAGATCGGAGGTATCCTTGATGAAATACAAAGCACATGATTATCAGCAGTATGCAACAGATTTTATAATCGAGCATCCCGTGAGTTGCCTGATCCTTGACATGGGACTTGGCAAAACGATCATCACGCTTACGGCACTGTGGCTTCTGTTGTTTGACTATTTTGAAGTAAGACGTATCCTGGTGATTGCACCGAAGCGTGTGGCAGAGACCACATGGCCGGCAGAGATAAAAAAGTGGGAGCATCTTTACGGCATGACATTTGCCGTGGCAATGGGAACTGCAGGGCAGAGAAAGGAAGCACTCCTGTCAGGAGCCGATGTGACCATCATCGGAAGGGACAATGTTTCCTGGATGACAAAAAACATATTTTTTGATTTTGACATGGTCGTGATCGATGAGCTGTCAAGCTTCAAGTCCCCAAAGGCACAGAGATTCAAAGACCTGAAAAAAGTAAGACCGATGGCGAAACGTGTGGTCGGGCTTACGGGAACACCGGGAAACCTCATGGACTTATGGGCAGAGATAGGGATCCTTGATATGGGGCAGAGGCTTGGAAGATATATCGGAGGCTACCGTGACAGGTTCTTCCTTCCGGATAAGCGGAATCGTGAGATCATCTTTTCGTATAAACCGAGGGAAGGGGCAGAAGAAAAAATATATGAACTGATCTCCGATATCAGCATTTCCATGAAAGCCGTGGATTACCTTAATATGCCGGAATGCATAAACAACCGTGTGACCGTATCCATGTCGGAATCCGAACAGGCACTTTATGACAGGATGGCAGATGAAATGATCCTCGAATACGGGGAAGGACAGGACATCGATGCGGTAAATGCAGCAGCCTTAAGCAACAAGCTCCAGCAGATGGCAAACGGTGCGGTCTATGATGAATCCGGCAATGTCCGTAATATCCATGACAGAAAACTGGATGCTCTGGAAGACCTGATTGAATCGGCAAACGGGAAACCGCTTCTAGTTGCATACTGGTTCAAGCATGACAGGGAGCGGATATTAAAACGGTTTCCGGCAAGGGATATCAATACTAGGAAGGACATCGAGGACTGGAATGAAGGAAAGATCCCGGTGGCACTGATCCATCCGGCATCGGCAGGACACGGATTGAATCTTCAGGAAGGCGGTTCGACCATTGTATGGTTCTCGCTTACATGGTCCCTTGAACTGTATCAGCAGTTAAATGCCAGACTTTACAGGCAGGGGCAGAAACACACGGTCATCATAGCGCATCTGGTGACAGAAGGCACGGTCGATGAAGATATCCTCCGGGTAATCGAAAAAAAGGATACTACACAGAATGCAATGATAGAAGCAGTAAAGGCAAGGATTGGAGGTATGACGGATGACGGCAGAAGTAATGATGAAGGAATATAAGAATATGAAAAAGGAACTGACCGTGACTGAGTTCCAGCTCCGTCAGTTTCAGGGAGTGAGCGAACAGGACATGATCGATTCCATGCTTTACTCCCATCAGGAAGGGGAAAGGGTGCAGACGAGCACTCTTTCCGATAAAACGGCAAACATAGCAGTCAAATATAAGGCTGCAATGGAAAGGGAGAATGACGAGTGGTACGGTTTCCTTTTTCACAGATATATGTTCCTGAAGGAAGAACTGGATTTTTTCGAGCATGCAGTGAACGGACTGGATGAAAGACATAGAAGCATTATCACGGATCTTCTGGATGAGGACATGACATGGGACATCATGATGGAAAGATACCATGTGAGCCATACGATGATAGCAAAATACAGAAAAGCAGCATTGAAGGAACTGGATAAACAGTATGAATTGAGGGACAGACAGGTGGAAGCCTTTGTCCTCGGATAGGAGGTTTTTATGTGTAAGCGTGGAGATATTTATTATGTGGATTTTGGAGAAAAAGATGGAAGCAAGCAGGGCGGTGTCCGTCCGGCACTGGTGGTAAGCAATAATAAGGCGAATAAGCATTCCCCTGTGGTCACGGTCGTTCCGCTGTCAGCCAGGGTGTGGAAAAAGAAGTATCTTCCGACCCATGTGCAGATTCCCAAAGGCAGCGGTCTGAACAAGCCGAGTATGGCACTGGCGGAACAGGTGGAAACACTTGATAAAACAAGACTTGGAGAAAGAATTGGTGAAGTGCTGGATGACATGGTCATGGAACAGATCACAGTAGCACTCCAGATACAGATAGGTGCATATGCAGAGTATAATTAAGGCAGTCAGACGGCTGTCTTTTTTGTTTGTGTTATGGTAAAATCTTAATATGTTTTTATATGTTTGGGACTTGGGAAGGAAGTGATGTTCTATGTCATATGAAGAAGATTACAGAAGACCATATAGTGCAAAATGTGCTTGTGGAAAAGGCTATTTGCAATTTTACAGAATATATTTGTCAAATGACTGGGGACAGGAAAAAGAGAATGATACGGCAGTTGAGATTTTCTGTGACAGTTGTAAGGAGAAATATCATTACGAAAGAAATTATGGCAATGATTATCTAGTTCCTAATGGGTTAGCGTTCCCAAAGCAAAGACCCGAATTGGATAGAAAATATTCGTATGATGATAAAGAAAAACTTGTAAAAAAATATGGCAGAGAAAAAATAGCTGCTATGGTGGCGGATATGACCGCACCAAAACATAGATTTATAAAGAATCTGGAAAACGAAGATGCCATTAGTTTTGCAAATTCGTGGGCACAGAGGTACAGAAAGAAGTCACTGGCACCGATGGTGTCATATTTACAAAAAATACTGGATGAATATGATGATATAGAAAAGAGTATTGCAGCTAAACAACCATATAATAAAAAATATGAACAGGAATGCAATATCTTTTCAAAACAGATAATGGAAACAGCGGAAAAGAGCTGTCAGCTATCTTTCCGATATGATAAGGAAAGAGACGAAGCTGAACGAGAGCAAAGGAGAAAAGAGCAGGAACAATACGAAGAAAAGCACAGATATGATGATTTTGAGGCTGTAGTTCATTATGATCCTTCGTATAAAAGAGATTTTTCAAATCAGTATTGGGACAGCTATTTTATAAAAGAGTGTATAGATCCACAGCATTTATCGTTGGACAAATCTGGGTATGGAAAACCTATAATAACAATTGCAAAAAAATATGCATGTGTCTGTCAAATCTGTGGAAAAGAAGAGGACATACTTTCATCTAATATGAAAGTCCTTTATGATGAGGACAGAGGCTATTATTTGGCTAAATGCTGCAGTTGTCATGAGATATCATCTTTTGAAGCAAAAATAATGGATCTGTTGGATCAGTTAGGAATTACCTATATCAGGGAAAAATCTTTTGATGGCTTAGTCGGTGATTCGGGCAGAGGGCTTCGTTTTGATTTTGTGTTGTCTAAATCTTCTGATAAAGATGGAAAACCAATCTTTGACCTGGCTATAGAATTACAGGGACCGCATCACTATAAAAAAGGTTATTATGATGAATTTGGAACTTATGTGGCAGAAGATAACAGCTATGCATCGGATAGATTTAATCGGCAGATAAAGTACGATGATAGAAAAAGACAATATTGTGAGCAGAACGGTATCAGTTTAGAGTGTATCAAATATACGGCATCAAATGATCAGGAACGTTTAGAAAAAGCAATTAAAAAAATTCTTAAGGAGCATGGTTATAAATACTTTGTGGAAAGCGAGAAACATGATGATTGGATGGTGTACTAGAGGTGCACTAAAGGTGTACTAAGGGTGTACTGACTTTTTAATTTACATCTGCTATGATTAAGATGGCAAAAAAGAAAGGGAGCGGAAACGCTCCTTTTTATGTTGCCGTAAGGCGGTGTCTTTCCAATCCTTTCACACCGCCCGTGTACATAGAAGGGAGGAATGGCGGATGCCGATGAAACCAAAGAAGCCGTGCAGACACCCCGGATGTCCGAAGCTGACAGATGGACTGTACTGCGAGGAGCATGAAGCACTGCACAGTGGTGACAGGGCGAGCAGCAGTAAGCGTGGTTACAACAGGCAGTGGCAGAAGGCAAGGGCAAGATACCTGAAGGCACATCCTTTGTGTGTTCAGTGCTTAAAGGAAGGTCATGCAGTGACAGCAACCGTGGTCGATCATATCAGACCGCATCGTGGTGATCCCATCCTGTTCTGGGATGAGAAGAACTGGCAGAGCCTGTGCAAGCTCTGTCATGATAAAAAGACATGGAACGAAGATAACAATCCAGAGTATCGGTTCTGACGGCAGACCGTGGGGGTATCTGAATCTCTACAGTCTGAACCGCTGAAGACCGATGGCCCCCTTTGCGTGAATTTTCGCAGAATTAAACAGGGGGGATATAAAACGGATATGGTAATTTTCGCAGAATGCACTTAAAACACGGCAAAAAGGGGTATTTTCTTTTGCCGGAAAATCAGGAAAAAAGCATTATTTAAGGCTGGAAAACAGTGTAAAAACATTGTTTTTCCGGTCTTTTTTTGTGTGCCGGAAGGAGAGTGGAAAGGATGACGGACGCACAGGCAAAGCAGATCAATGAGATGCGGATGAAGGGGATGGGCTATAAAGCCATCGGGATGGCAATCGGACTGTCCCGTGACATCGTAAGGAATTACTGCAAGAGACATAACCTTGCCGGATACGCCACGGTGGTTTCAAAAAATATGAAACTCATGGTGGACGGTAAAGAGGTGTGCCACTTCTGCGGTAATCCGATCACGCAGCCGAAGACCGGCAGACCGAGAAGGTTCTGCTGTGAAAAATGCAGAAGGGAATGGTGGAAGGCACACCCGGAAGCAGTGAAGAAAAGCGAGAAGGCTTCCTACACGCTTGTATGTGAGCAGTGTGGGAAGCCTTTCATTTCCTATGGAAACAAGAACAGAAAATACTGCGGCCGTGAATGTTATTTCCGGCACAGATTTTTAGCAGAGGAGGATATGGAAGATGCAGTTTCAGAGTTATAAAATAGCAGACCTTATCCCGGCTTCCTATAATCCGAGGAAGAAGTTAAAACCGGGTGATAAGGAATATGAAAAAATCAAGAACTCCATTAAGGAGTTTGGTTATGTCGAGCCGATCATCATCAACTCAGACATGACCATTATCGGAGGACACCAGAGAGCCACGGTCCTTGCAGATCTCGGATACATGGAAGTGGAATGTATCGTGGTCGATATCGACAAGACCAAGGAGAAGGCACTCAATGTAGCACTCAATAAAATTACGGGCGAATGGAACAAGGAACTCCTGGCTGACCTTATCAAAGACCTTGAAGATTCGGATTTTGATGTCGGCATCACGGGCTTTGAACCACCGGAGATCGAACAGCTTTTTAATTCCGTGCATGATAAGAAGATCACGGAGGATGATTTCGATGTGGAAGCGGAGCTTGCAAAACCGACCGTAGCAAAGACAGGTGATGTGTGGCTTCTTGGAAAGCACCGAGTCATCTGCGGTGATTCCATTCTGCCGGAGACTTACGATAAGCTGATGGATGGACAAAAAGCAAATCTTGTCCTGACGGATCCGCCATACAATGTAAATGTCGAGGAGACGGCCGGCAAGATCAAAAACGACAACATGCCGGATGAGGATTTCTATAAGTTCCTGTTTGCTGCATTTGTAAATATGGAGCAGTCAATGGAACAGGATGCTTCCATTTATGTATTCCATGCGGATACAGAGGGGCTGAATTTCAGAAAGGCATTCAAGGATGCAGGTTTTTATCTTTCCGGGTGCTGCATCTGGAAGAAGAACGCACTGGTCCTTGGAAGAAGCCCATATCAGTGGCAGCATGAGCCGTGTCTGTTCGGATGGAAGAAAGGCGGGAAGCATCAGTGGTATTCCGACAGGAAGCAGACCACCATCTGGGAATATGACCGTCCGAAGGCAAGCAAGGACCATCCGACCATGAAGCCAGTGGCGCTTATGGCATATCCGATCCAGAACTCCTGCATGAGCAACTGCATCGTGCTTGATCCGTTCCTTGGTTCCGGCTCTACACTGATCGCCTGTGAGCAGACACACCGTATCTGCTACGGTATCGAACTGGATGAGAAGTTTGTGGATGTGATCGTAAACCGCTACATTGAACAGTGTGGTTCGGATGCGGATGTATTTGTCATCCGTGACGATATGAAAATTTCATATCAGCAATTATGCAGGGGAGGGCAGTATAATGAAACAGATGACCTTCCTTGATCTATGTTCCGGCATCGGCGGCTTCAGGCTCGGTCTTGAAACTGCTGGCCATAAATGCATCGGGTACTGTGAATATGATAAATTTGCAAGAGCCTCATATGAGGCAATGTATGATACGGAAGGAGAGTGGAAAGCTCATGATGTCACAAAACTCAAACCCGGAGATGTCCCTTATGCAGACATCTGGTGCTTCGGATTCCCATGCCAGGACATCTCCGTTGCCGGAAAACAGCGGGGACTGGTCGGAAAAAGAAGTGGAATATATTACAACATTATTGACCTCCTCAAAGGCAAAGAGGAAAGTGCTAAACCCTCATACCTACTTGTTGAGAACGTTAAGAACCTGTTATCAATCAATGCAGGATTCGACTTTGCCTCAGTTCTGTCTGAAATGGACGAAGCAGGGTATGACTGTCGGTGGCAGGTGCTTAACTCCAAAAACTTCGGAGTCCCTCAGAACCGTGAGCGTGTGTTCATTATCGCAAATCTTAGAAGCAGAGGTAGACGAGAAATATTACCTCTCACCGGAGAAAACGCAGCAGCTCTTAACCAGCTTATAGGAGGAATGCAGGGCTACCGTGTTTATGGGACGGACGGCATTTCCGCAACCCTTGTGGGGAATGCGGGCGGTGTTGGGGCCAAGACGGGGCTTTACTTCATCGACCAGAGCAACCATGATCCGAAGATTACGGATACGGCAAGATGCCTGACAGCGAGGTACACTGCCGGGATGACCAACCATACCGCCATGAACTCAGCCGTGCTGGAAGTCCACCCGGTGCTTACACCGGAGCGGATGGAGAAACGGCAGAACGGAAGAAGGATGAAAGAGGACGGAGAGCCGATGTTCACCCTGACCTCTCAGGACAGGCACGGTGTGTATGTCTGTGAAAAGGTAGATTCCGTCAAAGTGAAAAATGCCACGAAGGCAGGATATGAAGTGGCACGGGAAGGGGACGGTATCAATCTTGCCTACCCGGACAGTGAGACAAGAAGGGGAAGGGTCGGAAAAGGATGCTCCCAGACACTGGACTGTTCCGGGCAGATGGGAACGCTCATGAGGGGCGGTCGTATCAGACGGCTGACTCCGAGGGAGTGCTTCCGCTTACAGGGATTTTCTGATGAGCTTTTTGACCGTGCCTCTGCCGTTAACTCCGATGCACAGCTTTATAAACAGGCCGGAAATGCAGTCACCGCAACGGTTGCTTATGCGGTTGCGATGTCACTCCCGGAGTCCAGAAGCTGACATTACATTTTCTTTTGGAAAGTACCATTATCTGCTTGACTATACGGGCATTCAGAGTGATATATGGTACTACCAAAAGGAAAGGAGACCAGCAGAATGGAAATCATTACAAACGCTGAGAACAGGAAAGAATTAGTAAAAGCCTTATCCGGACATTTCGGACAGAGGTCAGAATACCTTGGACCGCCATCCTTTGCGTACCGCATCGGAAGCATCACGGTGGACAGGGACGCAAAGGTCATACTTGAAGATGACAGCATGGAAGACGAGGTGAGAAGGGTGCTTTTCCAGAATGACGTGGCAGAAGAGACACAGGAAACACAGACGGAAGAACCGGAAGCAGAGATCAAAATACCAATCGGCAGCATGACACCGCAGGGCATCATCAACCTGATAAACATGATGCATTCCAAGCAGTACCTTATCAACAGGGCAGTCGGAAGGGAGTGCATTTCCATAGCAGACAGCCTTATAAATGCCCTTGCCGAAAGTACCTTTGAAGATACGGAGTCGGCAGCAGGGTTCATTACGGAACAGGGCGGATGCAGCGGTGTAACATTTACAGACGGGAACATTGAGTTCACGGGATTTCCACATACCGATGGCATGATGGAATACTGCAGACTTGCATCGGCAATGGTAAAAAGAGCATCGGAACAGAAACGTGTGAATCCGAAGCAGACCATTGAAGAGAATGAAAAATATTACATGAGGGCATGGCTGGTATCCATCGGATTTGGCGGGAGCGAAGGAAAGGAAACAAGGTCCTTCTTCCTTAAGGGGCTGAAAGGACATACGGCATTCCGGACCCCGGAAGATGCGGAAAAGTGGAAAGCCAACCGTAGGGCAGAAAGGGGGTCAACGGTATGTTCGGAGTAAGCAGACAGATACTTGAGAGACTGAGAAAGGAATATCCTGCGGGAACCAGGGTGGAGCTTATCCGCCTTGATGACCCCTACCGAAAGATCCCGTCAGGAACTGCCGGAACTGTGGAATATGTGGATGATGCAGGACAGCTCCACACGGTATGGGACGGACACGGGTCACTGGCGATGATCTATGGAGTGGATGAATGGAGAAAGGTAAAAGACTGATGGATAAGATTGTGACGGTTTGCTATGGTAAAGAAGAGACATGGGAATCGAAGAAAGCTGCGGAGCAGTTCTTCCTTCGAGCCATGATGGGATCTGATGGCAGTGAAAGGGAACGCTATACAAATATCTACATAAAACTGCAGATGGGTATGACTTTCTGCACAGATGAAGAATTTTAAAAGAGGAGAATGAAGTGAAAGAAGTCAGAGGAAAACTGATGGCATTGATGAAAAAGCATCAGATGGATACAACGGAATTTTCGGAAAAATGTGGAATAAAGGAAGAACGGGTGGAACGGCTGCTTGGCGGCAGGGGAAAACCCAGCCATTTGGAGCGGATGTGTATCGCAGAAGCTTTTGGGATGACAGAGGAAGAGCTACAGGATATAGAACCGCTTTCGCAGACAGAGGTCCGGGAGGTGCAGACAGACGGCCTTGAAAAAGTGATTGCAGAACGGCTACAGGAGATCGTAAAGATTCATGGGATAGGAATCCCTGAACTTGCAGAACGGTGTGGTTTAAAAAGACAGAGAGCAAAGAAACTTATGAATGGTGAAGTTAAGATGAGCATTGCAGAGGCAGTCAGCATCGCCAATGAATTTCAGGTCTCTTTGGAATATCTGTTAGGAAGATATCCATATCCGCTGCCAGCACCACAGACAGAGGAAGAATGGTTGTTGTACGAAAAACTCGGACAGATGGATGAAAATGAAGCCCAGAAATATTTAGAAATGATGATGCCGATGAAAAAGGACTTGCCATAATTTAAACAGGTTTCGGAACAGATCTTTGTGCAGTTTATGGATGCAATATAACTGGATATATGTGTGTTTTAGAGCGAATATGTACCTACCGAAAGGGAAGAAAACAAACGGAGGTACAAGCCATGAACGAAAGGATTGCAAAACAGATCGAGGAAATGAAGAAACAGACCATCGGGGTCGAGGTTGAGATGAATAACATCCGAAGGGATAAGGCAGCAGAACTTGCAGCTACATTCTTTGGAACAGGAAGATTTGAAAACACAGCTTCCAGAAACGGATATCATACATGGTCAGCATGGGATGCAAACGGAAGGGAATGGAAATTCCAGAAGGATTGCAGCATTTCAGGACCGGATGATAAAAAATGCGAACTGGTCACACCGATCCTTCACTACGAAGACATCGAACTTCTCCAGGAACTGATAAGAAAGCTCAGACACGCAGGAGCCAAGAGCGATGCCACAAGGGGATGCGGAGTCCACATTCACATCGGAGCAAATGGACACACACCGCAGACTTTACGAAACCTTGCAAACATCATGGCGGGACACGAGAATCTTTTAGCGGATGCCTTAAACCTTGACAGCTGGCGGATGAACCGCTACTGCAAAACTGTAGATCCAAGATTCCTTAAGGAACTCAACAAAAAGAAACCGAAAACGATGGCAGCATTGGCAGACATCTGGTACACGGCAAACGGGGCAAGCTATGGAAGGAATCAGCATTACAACGACAGCCGATACCATATGCTAAACTACCATGCCACTTTTACAAAAGGGACGGTCGAGTTCAGGCTTTTCCAATTTGATGCTCCGGCTGACGGAAAGCTGAATGGACTGCATGCGGGGCAGCTTAAGAGCTACATCCAGCTCTGCCTTGCACTCAGCCAGATGGCGAAGGAAGTAAGGTCGGCAAGCCCGAAGCCGCAGCAGACAGAAAATCCGAAATACGCAATGAGGACATGGCTTTTACGCCTCGGATTCATCGGGGATGAATTCAAGACTGCAAGGGACATCCTCACAAAGAGACTTGCAGGAGACACCGCATTCAGAAGCGGAAGGGCTGCTTGAAGAGAACAGCCTCCTGCCACCTTGGAGCATTGACCGCCATGTGCGGTCTTAAGGTGGTAGAAGGGTGTTCCCTTCAGAAAGGATGGAGCATTATGGAGAAAAGATATTACATTGCTTATGGCAGCAACCTGAATTTACGGCAGATGAAAATGCGTTGTCCGACTGCAAAGGTCATGGGGACGGCAGTTATCAAGAATTACGAACTGCTTTTCAAGGGAAGCCTTACAGGGGCATACCTTACGATTGAGCCGAAGGAAGGCAGTGAGGTTCCCGTTGCGGTCTGGACCGTTACCGAAGCAGATGAAGAGGCACTTGACCGTTATGAAGGATGCCCTGTTTTTTATTACAAAAAGGATATGGAACTGGAGATCAAGGGAATACGGACAGGGAAAATAAGAAAAAGAAAATGCTTTGTGTATATCATGCACGAAGAGCGGAAAATCGGGATTCCTTCCCTTTCCTATGTAAGAACATGCCTTGAAGGTTATATCAGTTTCGGATTTGATGAGCATTATCTTTCCGAGGCACAGATCAGGGCGGTGAAGGAGGCAGGATATGAAGACTGAAACATTAAGAATAAGGATCTGCCCGAAATGCGGGGCAGGATACACACGGACACCTGCCCTTTCAAGGGAAGATAACCAGACGCTTATCTGTCCAGACTGTGGAACCCGTGAGGCACTTGCAAGCATGGGTGTAAGCAGGGAAGAACAGGAAGAAATTATAGAGACCATACACAGGTCAAACAGATAGCGGTTATGTAAAAAGGCTTCTTCGGGAGTCTTTTTTTTGTTGCCATTTTTACAGGGAGGTGAGGACAGTGGCACAGAGAGGAAGAAAACCAAAACCAACGGCAGTAAAGGTGCTTGAGGGAAATCCGGGCAAGAGAAGCCTTAATACGGGCGAACCAAAGCCAGAAAAAAAAGCCCCGCGCTGTCCGGCATGGCTTGAGGATGAGGCAAAGAAAGAATGGAGAAGGATGGCGAAACAGCTGGAGCATCTCGGCATCCTGACAGAAATAGATATGGCAGCATTCGCAGGATACTGTCAGGCATATGCGAGATGGAAAGAAGCAGAGGAGTTTATTACACAGCACGGGACCATCGTAAAGACCCCGAGCGGATACTGGCAGCAGGTACCGCAGGTATCCATCGCACAGACATATCTGAAGATCATGAATAAGTTCTGTGAGCAGTTCGGACTGACCCCGTCTGCAAGAAGCCGTATCTCCACGGACAGCGGGGAAGATAAGCAGAATGATGAAATGGAGCTTCTGCTTGTGAAAGGCGGTGCAGGATAATGTTTGATGAAGCAAAAGCAGATCATGCAGTCAATTTTATAAACTGCCTGAAACACACCAAAGGAAGGTGGAGGGGAGTTCCGTTTGAACTTCTCCCCTGGCAGGATGAGATCATCCGTACCCTTTATGGGACGGTAAAGGAAAACGGATACAGGCAGTACAATACCTGCTACTGTGAGATACCGAAGAAAAACGGAAAATCGGAGCTGGCGGCTGCCATTGCACTGTATATGACATGCGGTGACGGTGAGTGGGGAGCAGAGGTTTACGGCTGTGCTTCCGACAGACAGCAGGCTTCCATCGTATTCGATGTTGCGGTGGATATGGTAGACCAGTGTCCGGCACTGAAGAAAAGGATCAAGCCTGTCATGTCCGTAAAAAGGCTTGTATATAAACCGACCAACAGCTTCTATCAGGTGCTGTCGGCAGAGGCATACACCAAGCACGGTCTGAATGTCCATGCGGTCATCTTTGATGAGCTGCATGCACAGCCGAACCGGGAACTGTTCGATGTCATGACCAAAGGTTCCGGTGATGCCAGAACACAGCCATTGTTCTTCCTGATCACAACAGCTGGGACAGACAGGAATTCCGTGTGTTTTGAACAGCATCAGAAGGCTCTGGATATTATTGAAGGAAGAAAGATCGACCCGACCTTTTATCCGGTAATTTATGGGGCTTCTGATGATGATGACTGGTCGAGTGAGGATGTGTGGTATAAGGCAAATCCGTCACTTGGATACACGATTGATATTGAGAAAGTGCAGAATGCATATATCAGTGCAAAAGAGAATGCAGCAGAGGAGAATGTGTTCCGGCAGCTCCGTCTGAATCAGTGGGTGAAACAGAGCACCCGGTGGATGCAGATGGATAAGTGGGATGCCTGTTCCTTTGCAGTGAATGAAGAGAAGCTTCTCGGAAGGGAATGCTATGGCGGACTCGACCTTTCAAGTTCCACGGATATCACGGCATTCGTGCTTGTGTTCCCGCCAAGGAATGATACCGAGAAGTATGTGATCCTTCCGTATTTCTGGATACCGGAGGATAACATGAAGCTGCGTGTACGAAGGGATCATGTTCCGTATGATGTCTGGGCAGCCGAAGGGTGTTTAAAGACTACGGAAGGAAATGTCATCCATTATGGATTTATTGAGCAGTTCATTGATGAACTTGGTACGAAATTTCATATTAAGGAAATTGCCTTTGACCGATGGGGAGCAGTACAGATGGTGCAGAACCTTGAGGGCATGGGCTTTACCGTTGTCCCGTTCGGACAGGGATATAAGGATATGAGTCCACCGACCAAGGAGCTGATGAAGCTGACACTGGAAGGGCGGATCGCACATGGCGGGCATAAGGTGCTGCGGTGGATGATGGATAATGTGTTCGTCCGTCAGGATCCTGCAGGAAACATCAAAATGGATAAAGAAAAATCCACGGAGAAGATCGATGGGGCTGTTGCAACCGTTATGGCACTTGACCGTGCAATCAGAAACGAAGGCAGTGACGGAAGTGTATATGATGACAGAGGAATTATAGTATTTTAACAGCGGAGGTATCGTATGGGAATTAAGAGTTTATTTGGATTTGGACAGGCGAGGGATAAGCCTGTGGACAAGGCAGCAGATGCAGGATATTCATTTCTGTTCGGGAGGACAACAAGCGGAAAGCCTGTGAATGAAAGAACTGCAATGCAGACTACAGCAGTGTATGCCTGTGTCAGAATCCTTGCGGAAGCAGTGGCATCTTTACCGCTCCATGTATATGAGTATCAGGATGACGGTGGTAAGAAGCTGGTGCATGACCATCCTTTATATTATCTGCTCCATGACGAGCCGAACCCAGAGATGACTTCATTTGTGTTCAGGGAAACACTGATGAGTCATCTTTTAATATGGGGAAATGCGTATGCCCAGATCATAAGGGACGGGGCTGGAAGGGTGCTTGGGCTTTATCCGCTCCTTCCGGATAAGATGGATGTGCAGAGGGATGACCGAGGAAACATCTATTATGTGTATTCCAGAAACAGTGATGAAAACCCCATGTTCAAGGAATATGGAGATATCAGGCTGAAAGCCGAGGATGTGCTTCATATCCCCGGACTGGGATTTGACGGGCTGATCGGATATTCTCCGATTGCGATGGCAAAGAACGCTGTCGGCATGACGCTTGCCTGTGAGGAATACGGGGCGAGTTTCTTTGCAAATGGGGCAAATCCGGGAGGTGTCCTGGAGCATCCTGGAGTCCTGAAAGACCCGTCAAAGGTGAGGGAATCCTGGAACTCCGTATACCGTGGTGTGAATAACGCACACAAGATAGCAGTGCTTGAAGAAGGCATGAAGTATCAGCAGATAGGCATCCCACCGGAAGAAGCACAGTTTCTTGAGACAAGGAAATTCCAGATCAATGAGATCGCAAGGTTATACAGAATACCACCGCATATGATAGGTGATCTTGATAAATCAAGCTTTTCCAATATTGAGCAGCAGTCTTTGGAGTTCGTAAAATACACACTTGACCCGTGGGTGATCCGGTGGGAGCAGTCCTTACAGAGATCACTCCTTCTGCCGGGAGAGAAAGGAAAGTATTTTATCAAGCTGAATGTGGATGGCCTCCTCCGTGGGGATTACCAGTCAAGGATGAACGGCTATGCGGTCGGAAGGCAGAACGGATGGTTTTCTGCCAATGACATTCGTGAGATGGAGAACATGAACCCGATCCCGGATGAGCAGGGAGGAAACCTGTATCTGATAAACGGAGCAATGACCAAACTTGAGGATGCAGGGGCTTTTGCTAAGACTGATACGGGGCAGCAGAACACTCCGGCACAGGAAAACAGCGGAAAGAGAGGTAAACGATGAAGCGGAAGTTTTGGAACTGGATAAGGAATGAAGATGAGAGCGTGCCTGACATGGAAAGAACGCTCTTTTTAAATGGCATGATTTCGGATGAAACGTGGTATGGGGATGAAGTCACCCCGCAGCTTTTCAAGGATGAACTGAATGCCGGAAATGGAAATATCACGGTGTGGATCAATTCACCGGGTGGTGATGTGTTTGCAGCAGCCCAGATCTATAACATGCTCCGTGATTATAAAGGAAGCGTGACGGTCAAGATTGACGGCATTGCAGCTTCGGCAGCATCCGTGATCGCTATGGCAGGAGATAAGGTCTGTGTATCCCCGGTGGCTATGATGATGATCCATAATCCTGCAACGATGGCAATGGGTGAGGCGAAAGATATGCAGAAAGCAATCGCCATGCTGAATGAGGTCAAGGAATCCATCCTGAATGCCTATGAATTTAAGACGGGGCTTACCCGTGCAAGGCTCTCACACATGATGGATGACGAGACCTGGTTCAATGCAAAGAAGGCGGTGGAGCTTGGTTTTGCAGATAAGATCCTTTTTGATTCCGATGAGGATGAGAAAAAGAAAAAGCCGGATGATCCGGAAGAAAAGCCAGAGGAAGGCAGTGATGGAGAGGAAGGGGACGGAGAGGATGACAAGGACAAAAACGGGAAAAAGAAGCTCCCGTTCCAGCAGGATTCCATGATGTTTTCCACCAAGGCGATGAATGAATCGTTCCTTTCCAAGGTATCCGACAGGGATGCCATGATACCAGTCAACCAGTTGGAGAAGAGACTGAGTCTCTTAGCACATTAAGGAGGATATTGAACTATGAGTAAGATTTTAGAATTAAGAGAAAAGAGAGCGAAGGCGTGGGAAGCTGCAAAAGCATTCCTTGATGCCAAGAGAACACAGGAAGGTTTTGTTTCTGCTGAAGATGCAGCCACCTATGACAAGATGGAAGCGGATGTCGTAAATCTTGGAAAAGAGATCGAGAGACTGGAAAGGCAGGCTGCCATTGATGCAGAGCTTGCAAAGGCAACAAGCACCCCGATCACCAATCAGCCGCATGCCGGAACTAGCGGGGAGACAAAAACAGGAAGGGCAACCGATGAGTACAGAAAAGCGTTCTGGAACGGTATGAGAAACAAGATGTCATACGAAGTACAGGACGCTCTTTCTATTGGTACGGATTCCGAGGGCGGATATCTTGTGCCGGATGAGTATGAAAGAACACTGGTGGAAGCCCTGAATGATGAAGTATTCTTCCGTAATCTGGCTACTGTTATCAAGACATCGAGCGGTGACCGTAAGATTCCAATCGTCACATCAAAGGGTGAGGCAGCATGGATCGATGAAGGAGGTCAGTTTACAGAATCCAATGACAGTTTTGGGCAGACAACCATTGGTGCTCATAAGCTGGCAACCATGATCAAGGTTTCAGATGAGCTTTTAAATGACAGCGTGTTTAATATCGAACAGTATATTTCCAGGGAGTTTGGAAGAAGGATCGGTGCAAAGGAAGAAGAAGCATTTTTCATCGGTGACGGAGCAGGAAAACCTACAGGTATTTTCAACGCAACAGGCGGTGCTGAAACAGGAGTGACAGCTGCAAATACCACCATTACGTTTGATGATGTCATGGATCTTTACTATTCCCTTCGTGCTCCATACCGTAACAGGGCAGTATGGCTTCTGAATGATTCGACCGTTAAGGCGATCAGAAAACTGAAGGATGGAAACGGAAATTATATCTGGCAGCCCTCTGTAAGGGAAGGAGAGCCGGACAGAATCTTAAACCGTCCTTACCGTACATCCATTTATGTGCCGGAGCTTGCAGCAGGAAAACGTGTGATGGCATTCGGTGATTACAGTTATTACTGGATCGCAGAACGCCAGGGCAGAAGTTTCAAGAGACTGAATGAGCTTTATGCTACAACGGGACAGGTTGGATTTCTCGCTTCCGAGCGTGTTGACGGTAAGCTGATCCTGTCTGAGGCAGTGAAAACACTCGATGTGAAAGCTGCCGGAAAGTAGGTGGGCTGAATGTTTGTAACGTTTGAGGAAGCCAAAGGGTATCTGAGGGTGGATTCATCAGACGAGGATAATTTTATCCTCGGTCTGATGGAAACTGCAAATACCCTGATTAAAAATGTGACAAGACGGACTCCGGCGGTACTTAAGAAGCATGAAGCAGTTGTGCGGACAGCGGAACTGTATGTGATCGCATATCTTTATGAGCACAGGGAGGAAGCCGATCATAAGGCTATGACGGAGACCGTGAAATATCTGCTCTTTGGCATACGGAAGGAGAAATTTTAATGATCGAACTGATGCGTGACCGAATCACGATCCAGAAAAGTTCCGTGAAAACAGATAAGATCGGAAACCATACGGCAGTCTGGGAAGATGTGTATTCTTGTGCTGCTTATGCCAATAACCTGTCGGGAAAAGAATACTGGGCAGCAAAGCAGTTGAATGCCCAGTCTGAACTGGACTTTATTATCCGGTACTGCAGTGAGGTGGCAGCTCTGGACAGCGAGCATTACCGCATCAGGTTCCGTGGGGATCTTTATAATATTACGTTTATTGATAACGTGCAGTATAAAAACAAATCTGTCAGGATCCGTGCGGAACGGGTCAAACGGTGAGGTGAATTGGAGATGGCAAAGAAGATCAAAGCAGATGCCCTTGCATCGGAAGTTATGAAGGAGCTGGACGATTATTCCAGCCTGACTACGGAAGTGATGAAGAAGGCGGTCAGGAATGCCGGAAAAACAGTCCGGGAGGAGATCGCAGACACAGCACCGAAAAAGACCGGAACTTATGGAAAAAGCTGGGCGGTCAAAAAGACCGGGGAAGACAGTAAGTCCCTGCAGGTAACGGTACATTCTAAAAACCGATACCAGATCGCTCATCTCCTGGAGCATGGACATGCAAAAAAGGGAGGCGGCCGGGTAGCAGCAAGACCGCATATTGCACCTGCAGAGGAGACAGGAATCCGCCAACTTGAGGAAGAAATCGAGAGGGGGATCCGGAATGGATGATCTGGTTAAGATGATGGAAGAAACAGGACTGCCATTTGCCTACGACCACTTTGAAGAGGGGGAAGCAGCAGAGCCGCCGTTTGTATGCTATCTTCTTCCGCAGAGTAATCATTTTTCTGCGGACGGAAAGGTGTATCTGAAGATTACGGAAGTCCATATCGAACTGTATACCGACTGTAAGGACTTGTCGGCAGAACAGAAAGTAGAAGCCGTGCTGGATAAGCAGGGTATTTTTTATGAGAAATCCGAGGTATGGATTGAAAGCGAGAAATTGTATGAAGTCCTGTATTCATTTGAGATGGAGGTTTAGACATGGGAAATAAAGTAAAATATAATCTGAAAAATGTCCATGCAGCAAAGCTGAAGGAAACAGTGAGCAGCAGCGGTGAGACAACATTTTCTTATGAAAATCCAAAAGCGATCCCCGGAGCAGTCAGTATCAGCCTCGATGCAGAAGGGGAATCCACACCGTTTTATGCAGACGGTATCGTATATTTCCGTTCCGTGACCAATAACGGATACAGTGGTGATCTGGAAATCGCACTGATCCCGGAGTGGTTCCGGACGGAGATCTTACAGGAGAAGCTGGATGGAAAAGGCGTGCTTGTGGAAAGTACAAACATCGGGGAAAGTGTAAAATTTGCCCTGTTATTTGAATTTGATGGGGACGTGAATAGTATCCGCCATGTGATGTATAACTGTACGGCATCCCGTCCGTCCATCGAATCCGAAACAAAAGAGGATACGATCGAACCGGGAACGGAGAAGCTGTCACTGACGGCTGATCCCAGAAGTGACGGACTGGTAAAGAGCCGTACCGGAGATACCACGGATGCAGCGACATATGCGAACTGGTATAAGTCCGTGTACATTCCGTCAGAAACAGAAGAAAGCAGTGCGAAAGGATAAGGTGAAAGGGTATGTTAAAAAGAGAAATTGAAATTTGTGGGAAAAAGATCCCATTCCGGTCATCTGCGACCGTTCCGAGATTATACCGTGCAAAGTTCAAGAGGGATATTTTTAAGGATCTGTCGAAACTGGAAAAATCCTATAAGGGTAAGACCGAGGATGGGGATGAGTTCCAGATCGATGATTTAGAGATCTTTGAGAATGTTGCATATATCATGGCCTACCATGCGGATAACAGCATCCCGGCATCCATTGATGACTGGCTGGACCAGTTTGATATGTTTTCCATCTATGAGGTGCTGCCTCAGATCCTGGAACTGTGGGGCGATAACCTTGCAACAGAGGTAGCAGCAAAAAAAGGTCTGGCAGAAGTGAACGGGAAATGACAACACCGCTGTTCCTTCTGCGCAGCGTAGAGATTGGAATATCCATATCGGATCTGGATCTTTTGACGGTAGGGTTGGTAATCGACATGTGGACGGAAAAAGCAAATGACGGCGTGAAATATAATAAGATCGCCACGCAGGATGATTTTGATAAATTCTGATAGAAGCATCAGAAAAATCATGTTATTATGATATTGTATAATTTCTGTTTGAAAGAATACAGAAATTATTCTCCACTCCTGAGAAAATAATTATGCAGGGATAATCCTTGGAAAATATTCTAGGGATTCAGCTTAGAAGGTGACAAAAAGTGTCCGCTATCTTCTGCAGGTTATTTAATGGGATCAGGAAGAAAGGAGGATAACTATGGCTAAGAGAAAAGGAGTATCCGGTAAAACTCATACGAAACAGCAGCTTAATGATTATGCCAATCAGAATAATCCGAATAATAAGGCATACCGGGCGAGAAGAACGAACGAAGGAAAAACCCGAAAAACAGGGAATCACTTTGACCAGGATATGATTTATTATGAGCCGGATTTTGGCTTTGGCTGGTGTGATGACTAGGAATCTGAGAAAGGCAGGTATTTGTATGGGAAACTTTTTTTATAACCTGTTTAATGGAAAGACGGGCTATACAATATCGGATAGCATGGCAGTGGATGAAGATGGTGATCTTTTAATGAGGTTATCTGATCATACGGTTATGGACATGGACACAGGGGAAATTGGTTTTTTATTATCGGCAGGAAATCTGTTTGACGAGGAAGATGAATGGTAATGTAAACCTGATATGACGAATGGAAAAGCATCGCATTTTGCGGTGCTTTTCCTATACTTAGAAAATTATGATTTTATGAAAATAAGGCATCGATCATTTAATTGTGATCGGTGTTTTTTTTCTGCTATGACGGGGGAGGTGTGTGCAGGTGGCAAGCAGGATTAAAGGAATCACGGTCGAGATCGGAGGGGATACCACTGGTCTTGACAAAGCCCTGAAAAATGTAAATGCAACGATCAGGACGACCCAGTCCTCGTTGAAGGATGTCAATAAGCTGCTGAAACTGGATCCGGCAAATACAGAGCTGCTTGCACAGAAGCAGAAACTTTTAAAGGATGCCATCGGTTCTACCAAAGAAAAACTGGATGCTTTAAAAACAGCACAGGAACAGGCAAAGCAGCAGATGGAGAACGGGGATCTGGGACAGGACAAATATGATGCCCTTCAGAGGGAGATCATCGAAACGGAACAGGAACTCCAAAAGCTGGCACAGGAAGCGGTAAATTCTAATGCTGCCCTTGCAAAAATCGAAGAGGTTGGTGGGAAGCTGGAGTCAGTCGGAAATAAGATATCCGGTGTCGGAACAAAAATGCTTCCCGTAACGGCGGCAGTTGCAGGTCTTGGTACGGCAGCAGTGAAGACTACGGCAGATTTTGATTCTTCCATGAGCCAGGTACAGGCCACGATGGGAATTACGGCTGATTCCATGTCAAAGGTGGATGGACAGTCCGTAAATACGATGGATACCCTGCGTACCCTGGCGAAGCAGATGGGAGAGAAAACAGCCTTTTCTGCAAGTGAGTGTGCACAGGCACTTAATTACCTTGCTTTGGCGGGTTATGATACACAGCAGATGTGTGATACGCTTCCAACGGTACTGAATCTGGCAGCCGCAGGAGATATCGATCTTGCATCTGCATCGGATATGGTAACGGATGCCATGTCAGCCCTTGGCATGCAGACGGATGAAGCCAATACAATGGTCGATCAGATGGCAAAAACAGCATCGACCACGAACACATCCGTGGCGCAGCTAGGGGAAGGAATCCTTACCATTGGTGCAACTGCTAAATCCGTAAAAGGCGGTACGGCAGAATTAAATACAGCCCTTGGTATTCTGGCCAATAATGGCATCAAGGGAGCAGAGGGCGGTACACATCTTAGAAACGTGATCCTTGCATTACAGAGTCCGACCGATAAGGCAGCTGCCTGTATGGAGAGTCTCGGCCTTCAGGTTTATGATTCGCAGGGAAACATGCGGAGTCTGAACGATATCCTTTCTGACCTTAATAAGTCTATGGACGGTATGACCTCTGCAGAGAAGAATAATATCATCAGTACGATCTTTAATAAAACGGATCTGTCATCCGTAAATTCCCTGCTTGCAAATACCGGGGATACCTGGGACAGCCTTCAGAAGTCCATTACGGAATCCGGTGGTGCTGCACAGCAGATGGCAGATACACAGCTTGATAACCTGTCCGGTCAGATCACCATCTTAAAATCAGCGGTGGAAGGTCTGGCCATTTCTTTTGGAGAGGCGCTTATGCCTGTGATCCGGAGTCTTGTCTCCAAGATACAGGGATTTGTAGATAAGCTGAACAGCATGGATGAATCCCAGAGAAACCTGATCATCCGTGTTGCAGCGGTGGTTGCAGCCATCGGACCGTTCCTGATCATTTTTGGAAAAACAATCTCAACCGTAGGGACAGCGATGAAAGGCTTTTCTTCCCTTGCCAAAGGGATCGCAAGCCTTGGAGTAAAGATCGCAGGAAGCAGCGGTTCGGTAACCGGGCTTGCAAGCGCACTTGGGGCGGTAGCAGGACCTGTACTGGCGGTAGTTGCCGTGGTAGCCGTTTTGGTAGCTGCATTTAAGCATCTGTGGGATACCAATGAGGGATTCCGAAATGCCATGACGGCAATCTGGGAAGATATTGTCAAGAAAGTACAGGAATTTGTTGAAGGGATCAAGGAAAGGCTGGCAGCCCTTAATATTGATTTTACTGCAGTGGTAAATACACTGAAAAAAATCTGGAATGGTTTCTGTGAACTTCTGGCACCTGTGTTTGAAGCAGCATTCAGTATCATTTCAACAGTTCTTGGTACAGTACTTGATGTACTGACGGGACTGCTTGATGTGTTTATCGGACTTTTCACGGGAAACTGGGAGCAGATGTGGTCTGGGATCAAGGAGATATTCTCCGGCATCTGGAATGGGATCACTGGAATCTTTACGGCAGCATTGAATCTTATCCGTGGAATTGCGGATACAGTCCTTGGATGGTTTGGGACAAGCTGGAATGCAGTATGGACTTCCGTATCTACATTCTTTACAAATATCTGGAACGGGATCACGTCATTCTTTACCGGAGTATGGGAGACCATCAAGAATGTGGTACAGGTAGGAATCCTGTTTATTGGTTCGCTTTTGGAAGCAGCATTTAATATCATTACACTGCCGTTCCGGTTTGTATGGGAGAACTGTAAAGAGACCATTATTTCCGTATGGAATACGATAAAAAGCACGGTTTCAACTGTGATCGATGCCGTGGCATCGGTGATCTCTACAGTCATGAATACCATAAAGACCGTGATCAGCACCGTCTGGGATGCAGTCAGTACAAAGATATCTACCGTGCTGAATGCCATTAAGTCAGTGGTAACCACGGTATTTAATGCAGTAAAAACGGTAGCGGTTACGGTGTGGAATGGAATCAAAACCGCAATCAGCACGGTCGTTGACGGCATTAAAAGCAAGGTGTCTTCCGTATTTGAGGCTTTGAAGAATACACTTTCTTCTGTTTTTAATGGAATCAAATCGACAGCGGCATCTGTTTGGAACGGGATCAAGAGTGCAATCGTTACACCGATTGAGGCAGCACGGGATACCATTAAAGGAATCGTGGACAAGATCACGGGGTTCTTTAATAACATGCATTTGTCGCTTCCGCATATCAAGTTACCGCATTTCAGTATCAGTGGGAAATTGTCACTTGCTCCGCCAAGTGTACCGCATCTGAATATCGATTGGTACAAGGAAGGCGGTATCATGACAGGGCCGACCATCTTTGGCATGAACGGGTCGAGTCTTATGGCAGGAGGGGAAGCCGGAAAAGAAGCGGTTCTTCCACTGAAAGGCTTTTATGAACAGCTGGAAAATATCCTGACAAACAGGCTGAATACTTCGGCAATGGAGCAGTATCTGGCTGTGATAGCAGAAAACAGCGGAAAGGGCATCTATCTGGATGACGGAACGCTGATAGGAAAACTGGCACCCGGGATCAATCAGAAACTGGGCATGCAGAAATTTAAAGCAGAAAGGGGCATGGTCTGATGAGTGAATATACAACCGCAGGATTTGGGGCAACGATCAATGGAAAGCACACATGGAAAGATTATGGTCTTGTGATCGGCAATACGGATATCGTAAGTGAGCCATCCCCGAAAACTAATTATATTGAAGTGCCTGGAAGCAGTATCAGAATTGACCTTACGGAAACGCTGACAGGACAGGTGGAATATGAGTCCAGACAGCTTAAGTTTTCTTTAGGGAAAATGGAAAGGGAAGATTTGTGGCCGGTGTTTTACCGGACATTTCTGAAGGCATATCAGGGCAAAGAAGTACGGGTTGTTCTGGATCAGGAGCCGGATGTGTATTATCACGGACGTGCAGAAGTTTCGGGGTTTTCCAGAAATGGAAGGCTCGGTACATTTACCCTGACGATAGATGCGGATGCGTATAAATACGAAATTAATGTGTCAAGCGAGGATTGGCTGTGGGACGTATTGAATTTTGAAACAGGGATCATCCGTGATTACCGTGGAATCAGTGTCTCTGGAAGCAGCAGTAAACTTCTGGAAGGAAGCGGTATTCCGGTTGTTCCTGCATTTCTTGTCAGCAACCTTGATGAAAGCGTTTCGAACTATATTACTTTTAATGGGACGAGGTACACTCTGCAGGAAGGCCGGAATCGCTTTGCAGATCTGATCATTCCGGCAGGCGGTGGAAGACTCTATTTTTACGGAAAGTATACAGTAAATATTGAGTTCCGGGGAGGGAGTCTGTAAATGTATAAAGTATTTTGTGACGATCAGCTTTTGTATCTTCCGGGAGATCAGGAGCTGGTCATTTTTAATACCAAGCTGGAATTGGCAGATAACAAATCCGGCTCATTTGAGTTTGATATCCCGGCAGTAAACCCGATGTATGACAGGATGAAAAAGCTGACTTCCGTCATCCGGGTAGAAAAGGATGGGGACAGTATTTTCTACGGACGCATCCTTAGTATGGAGAAGAACTTTTATAATACCCGGACAGTGGTGTGCGAAGGGGAACTTGCCTATCTTCTGGATTCGATACAGGAGCCGAAGGCATACCACGGCTATACTGTGAGGAGCTTCTTGAATACCCTGCTGGCTGTGCATAACAGGCAGACAACAATGGAAAAACGGCTTGCTGTCACATTTAACTCCAAATGTGCGGGGGAAAGCGGATCTTATGATAACCTTTCCCTTTACTATCAGTCGGGAAGTACCACATATGCTGTTTTTACGAAAAAAAAGGCGGATGATGTGGCTGGAAAAACATTTATTGTACCTGCCGGAGACTTTTATGTGTACTGGCATACGGACGCATCGGTTAATAAATATTATGGATTTTCCATAGACAGCGTAGAGTTCACAGCGGGGGTTCCGGACACAGCAGTTGTATCAGCACTCCCATCTTATACGGCAGTGGAAACAAAGAAAGTTTCTGATATGCAGAGTGCACATAATCCGTATGATAACAGTTCCAATCTTTTGTGGCATTACACCCATACGTTCGACAGGAAAGACCTGTATCCCAAAATGTTTGTTACAGGGATGGTTACGGTGGAAGACAGCAATGATAGCATCTACCGCTATACAAATTGGGAAAACACGCTGGATGATATTCAGGATAAGCTGGTAGACAGACTTGGAGGGCATTTACGGATCCGGCATTCCGGCACGACCCGTTACCTGGATTATATCGCAGATTATGATAATACCAATACACAGGTCATTGAGTTTGGCAGTAACCTTCTTGATTATACAGAAAATGCGGATGCATCTGAAATTGCAACCAGAGTGATCCCGCTTGGTAAACGATTGGAGGAAAGTTCGATCGAAGGGCTGGAAGAATATACCACGATCAGGAGTGTGAATAAGGATGTTCCGTATATTGAATCCACGGATGCCATAAAAGAATATGGCGTGGTGACAAGGACTGTAAGTTTTGAGGATGTCGGAGAGCCGGCCAATTTGAAGAAGAAAGCAGAGAAATATCTGTCAGATATTCAGTTTGAGAACCTGTCTTTGACCTGCAATGCCGTGGACCTGAACATGGTGGATGTGGATATCGAACGGATCAAACTGGGGGATTCCATCCGGGTCGTGTCAAAACCACACGGAATGGATCGGTATTTTCCGGTTACTGCACTTACCATTGACCTGCAGAATCCACAGAATAATACGGTAACGCTTGGAACAAGTGTAAAGGCAGGAATTTCAGAACGTACAACAAATCAGAACGACTCGCTTGTACAGAAGATCCAGTCACTGCCGCCACAGTCTGACACCCTGCGGATGGCGATAGAAAATGCAACAGCCCTGATCACGGCAGCAACCACGGGGCATGTGGTGACAAGACCGGAAGAGATCCTGATCATGGATACTGCAGATAAGGATACCGCAAAAAAGGTGTGGCGATGGAATTTAAATGGTCTGGGATATTCCAGTACGGGATATAACGGGACGTTTGGAACAGCCATTACGATGGATGGAAAGATCGTAGGTAAATATATTGCTGCTAGAAGCATTTATGCAGACTCTTTTATTGCAGGAGAACTACAGACTGCATGGAATGGAATCACGGATTATATCCAGCTAAAGAACGGGGAACTGCAGGTATTTAATACTTCTGATCAGTTGGTGTCAAAGTTCAATTATAATGGGGAGCATTTTTACAGGGACGGCACTTATGTAGGTAAGATTGGAACTAACAAGTGGTCAAGCAATGCAGCACACAAAGGGCTGGTGTTTGATCTGGAATATACCGGAAAGTATATGGCATGGTGTTATCAGAAAACAAGCGGAGCTTCATCCTATACCACGATGCTGTGTTTTTCACAGGGAAACAGTATCTACACGGAACAGGGGCTGCATCTGGGCTGTGATTTTTATGGGGAGTGGAATACGCTCTACAACATTAAACTTTCGGGCGTTTCTTCTGGCGGATACAGTGCATTTACTGGAACGATCCCAATCATTATGAATATTACGGATAAAGGAAATGGTGCAATCAGCTGGACTTACAGTAAGCTTCAGGTAAAAAACGGCATCATAGTCGGATACTGGAATTAAGGAGGTATAAAGTGGAAGAAGAAATCGAACTGGAACTTCCCCGTGGGGAAAAGCCAAAGGAAGGAAAAACAGAAATGGCAGAAAAAACAGTGGAACTGATGTCTGGCTCACCGCTTGAAATGAAGCTGGAAGAAGTTTTAGGTAAGGTTACTGCTATGGAATCAGCTATGACAAAAATAACAGCATTGTTTGAGGGAGGTGTATTTAGTGGAAAATCAGGAAAAGAATAAAACGGAACAGAATCCCATGCCTCTTGGCATGATTCTGGATCATGCAAGGGAGGACATGACAAAATCAGTGGTTGCACTGCAGCAGAAATACGGGCTTCCGGCAAGTCTTCTTGATGTGATCCTGACAGGCGTGCTATCAGAAGTACGGGAAATGAAGTGTATGGAGTACAGGCAGCTGAAGGAGGGGGAAAAAGATGGCAAATGTCACAACGTATCTGAATAAGATCTTGTCTGCGGTATATGGAAAAGATGTCAGGCAGAGTATTTATGATTCCATTAATGCAATCAATACACAGGTGGAAGGGTATGTATCTGCTGAGAAAAGCCGTGTGACAGCTGAAACTAATAGAAATAATGCTGAAAAAATCAGGGTATCAAATGAGAACGACAGGGAAGCTGCTGAAGAGGAACGTTTAACAAATGAAGCAGAAAGGCTGGAGATATATGATGATCTGTGCTCTCAGGTAGCTGATATGCTGGGTGAACTGAAGAATGTGGCAGAGGGGAAAATTACATTTTCTGCGATTTATCCTGTGGGCAGCATTTATATGTCCGTGAATAATACCAGTCCGGCATCCTTGTTTGGCGGCACATGGCAGTCATGGGGAAGCGGACGTGTTCCGATTGGCGTAAACACATCGGATTCAGAATTCTCTACAGTGGAAAAAACAGGTGGAAGTAAGTATCTTCAGAGTCATACCCATACTTTTACCGGAACAGCGGTCACGGTGACAGGAGGGTCACATTCCCATACGCTTCCATATCCTGTTCCAGCAGCACCCAATAATGATTCAGAGGGAGAATCATATAATGCTGCTTATGGAAATTACAGTCCACAGAGTGAACTGGTAGAGGAAACGGATTCGACAGCCCACAGCCATACCTTTACGGCAAAAGGTACACTTAGTTCAACCGGAACAGGAAACGGTCAGAACCTCCCGCCTTATATCACCTGCTATATGTGGAAGCGTATTGCATAATTTTAGTAACTGGTATCTCTTCGGAGGTGCTTTTTTTATACCCCAAAATCAAAGGAGGAACTCATTATGAAGGAATTTTGGAACACGGTACAGTTTGTTTTTACAGCAGTAGGAGGATGGCTTGGATATTTCCTTGGCGGATGCGATGGCCTGATCTATGCACTGCTTGCATTCGTTGTGATCGATTATCTCACGGGAGTGATGTGTGCGGTCAGCGATAGGAAGTTATCCAGTGCAGTAGGTTTCCGTGGAATCTGCAGAAAGGTCCTGATCTTTCTGCTTGTCGGAATTGCCAATATCCTGGATGTGCAGGTGATCGGTACGGGCAGTGTGTTACGGACAGCGGTGATCTTCTTCTATCTTTCCAATGAAGGTGTGAGCCTGTTGGAAAATGCATCGCATCTGGGACTTCCTGTGCCGGAAAAGATCAAGGAGGTTTTGGAACAGCTCCATGACCGCTCAGAGAAAGGAGAATAACCGCTATGAACAAGAAAGAATTTATCACAGCGGTTGCGGGATATGTGGACAAGTATGCTTCAGCGTATGGCATTCTTGTCCATTCTTCTGTTATTGCACAGGCAATTTTGGAATCCGGCTGGGGGGAAAGCACCCTGGCTGCGAAATATCATAACTATTTTGGATTGAAATGCGGAACAAAGTGGAAGGGCGGTTCAGTCAATCTTTCAACTAAAGAAGAATACACACCCGGAACACTGACGTCAATCCGTGACAATTTCCGTACCTATTCTTCGATGGAAGAAGGAGTAAAGGGATATTTCGAATTTATCCAGCTTTCCAGATACCAGAACCTGAAAGGCATTACGGATCCAAGGAAGTACCTGGAAACCATCAGGGAAGACGGTTTTGCGACCAGTTCTGATTACGTGAAAAACTGTATGGCTCTGGTAGAGCAGTATGAGCTGAAAAAATATGACAATGCAAAGGAGCGAGAGATTATGGCAAAAACAGCAGCAACATTGATTGCACAGGCAAAGGCATGGGTCGGATGCCGTGAGGCAGACGGATCCCATAAAAAGATTATTGATACTTATAATGCACACAGACCATTGGCAAGAAATTATTCGGTAAAATATACCGATGCGTGGTGTGCCACGTTTGTATCAGCATGTGCCATTAAGACAGGCATGACGGATATTATCCCGACAGAGTGTGGATGCGGGCAGATGATTGCCCTGTTCCAGAAGATGGGGGAATGGGACGAAAACGATGCAAGAGTTCCAAGATCGGGAGATATTATTTTTTATGACTGGGATGATTCCGGTAAAGGGGATAACACCGGATGGCCGGACCATGTTGGAATTGTAGAAAAGGTATCCGGCAGTACCATTACGGTGATTGAAGGAAATAAAGGAAATGCAGTAGGGCGGAGAACCCTGCAGGTAAATGGAAAATATATCCGTGGATATGGAGTACCGAAATACAACAGTGGATCTTCACAGAATACTTCTTCTGGGAATGCCGGCGGGAGCAGCAGTTCTGGCGGTATCAATAAAACACCGAAATGGGTAGGGAAGGTTACGGCTTCATCCTTAAATGTCCGAAAATGGGCAGGAAAGGAATATGGCAGGATCAAATCTTATCCATATTTGTACAGAGGGAATCTGGTGGATGTCTGTGATACAGTAAAGGCGGCAGACGGAAAAGCGTGGTATTATATCCGTATTGCAGGAAAATACTATGGATTTGTTTCTTCGGATTATATCGTGAAGGCATAGGAATATGGCTGATGGTCAGTAATGGCTGTCGGCCATATTTTTTTCAGTTTATGCCAAGGAAAGAAAGGTGAAAGGTATCCAAGAAAACACTTGCTATTATTGGCTTTCAGAGTGATATATAGACTACCAAAACGATAGGAGGTATGGCTTGTGGAAATTCAAATCAGGGAAGGCAGCAGGGAACAGAAGAGGAATTTAAAAGTCTGTGCATACTGCCGTGTATCGACAGATGCGGATGAACAGGAAAATTCATTGGAAAATCAGGTCAGGCATTATGAGACGGTCATAAAAGCCAATCCGGATTATGAATATGCCGGAGTTTACAGTGACTTTGCTATATCGGGATTTAAAGAAAAGAGACCCGGTCTGCAGAAGATGCTTGCCGATGCAGAAAAAGGTAAGATAGACCTTATATTAACAAAATCAGTATCACGTTTTGCAAGAAACACTTCAATCGTTCTGGAAGCTACACGAAAGCTGAAAGAACTGAATGTAGGTGTTTTTTTTGAACTTCAGAATATCAATACGCTGTCAGGGGAAGGGGAGCTGATGCTTACGATCCTTGCAGCATTCGCACAGGCAGAAAGTGAAAGCGGAAGCACTGGTGCAAAGATGGTTTACCAGCGAAAGTACGAGGCAGGAATTCCCGTACAGTACCTTGAGCGGTCTTTCGGTTATACAAAAGACGAGAGAGGAGTATTTGTTGCTGATGAAGCAGAGGCTGTATGGGTAAGAAAAATCTATGAGATGGCAGCAGAGGGATATACTCCCGCATCGATCAAACGATACCTGAATGAAAATGGGATAAAGACGGTAGGCGGTGTGCAGTGGGTAGACAGTACCGTGTTCCGCCTTCTTGAAAACGAGATTTACAAAGGCGATTACATCATGCACAAGCATTTCGTGAATGAAGAGAGAAAACTGGTCAGGAACAGGGGAGAAGTGGATGCATGGTACATCGAAGATGACCATGAAGCTATTGTTTCCCCGGAACTCTGGCAGAAAGCACAGGATGCATTGGCTGCAAAGAGGGATTATCTTGCGGAAGGCTCGGTGATAGAGGAGTTCACAGAAGAAAATTATCCTTACATGAACAAGATCTATTGTGCTAAATGCGGATATCCCCTTTACAAGCGGATCTACAGTAAAGGCAACAGACTTAACTGGGGATGCAGCGGGACAAAAAGATATGGAAAGACCTTCTGCGATGGCATTAATATCCCGGATGGTGTGCTTCGGAGTGCGTGGCATTTTAAAGAAAACACTTATATTACTGAGAAAGCATCGGATAAGGGAGTGAAGGAATTTACCTATTTAAAAGAACAATCATGGAAAAGAAGGCATAAAAAGAAGCAGCCGCCAGCAATTCCAGAAAATACTGAAGCAGAGTATCCTTACAGAGAGAAGATCTTCTGTGCATTATGCGGAAGCAGACTTGTGAGATATGTAAATCCCCAGAGTCATAAAGTCACATGGGTATGCAGCAGAAGAAAGCGGAAAGGAAAAGATGCCTGTGATGGGACCAGGGTTCCAGACACCATCATAAAGGGATGGGGAGAGATCAAAAAAGATATTTATATTCAGAGAAAGGATGATAAGAATGGCAAGAAGCGTTACAGTTATACCAGCAAGAAGCCAGAAGGTGCGGACAGGGCATAAGGCGGTACAGGAAAAGAAGATAAGGGTGGCAGCCTACTGCCGTGTGTCAACAGACCAGGAAGACCAGCTCCATAGTTTTGAGGCACAGGTCGAGTATTATACAAAATATATCAATGAGCATGAGAATTATGAAATGGCCGGCATTTATGCAGATGAGGGGATCTCAGGTACAAATACAAAGAAAAGGGAACAGTTTAAAAAGATGATCGCAGACTGCGAGGGCGGTAAGATAGATCTTGTCATAACAAAATCCATCAGCCGTTTTGCGAGGAACACGCAGGACTGCCTGGCATATTCCAGAAAATTAAAGAACCTAGGGATCGGCATCATATTTGAGAAGGAAAACATCAACACACTGGATTCCACGGGCGAGCTTCTGTTCACCATCCTAAGTTCCCTTGCACAGGATGAATCAAGGAATATTTCAGAGAACTGTAAATGGGGCATCCGCACGAAATTCAAGAACGGTGAGATGCATCTTAACACATTCAAGTTCCTCGGATATGATAAGGATGAGAACGGGAAGCTTGTCATCAATAAGGAACAGGCAAAGACAGTGAGAAGGATATACAGGGACTTTCTTATCGGAATCAATCCGGCACAGATCGCAAAGGAACTGACGGAAGAGAAAGTCCCAGGGTGTCTTGGGCAGACAAAGTGGTATCCAAGCACGGTCATAGGGATCTTAAAACAGGAAAAGCACATGGGAGATGCGCTTCTGCAGAAGACCTATACGGCAGATTTCCTTACCAAGAGACAGGTCAAAAACAACGGTGAGATCGCACAGGTCTATGTAAAGGACAGCCATAAGGGGATCATAGATAAGCAGACCTGGAGTGCGGTACAGGAAGAATTTGACCGCAGGGAAAAGTTCATGCAAACGCATGGCACGGACCGATACAGTTATGGTGCGGACTGCATGCCGTTTTGTGAGAAGGTGTTCTGCGGGGAATGCAGAAGCCTGTTCACAAGACACTCCTGGAAATCAAGGGGAATCGTACAGTGGCAGTGCAAAAACCACAGGAAAGACGGAAAAGTGGCATGCACGAATGCCTATGTTGATAATGCAGACCTTGAAAAGGGATTTGTAAAAGCATTCAATAAACTGGTCACGGATAGGGAGAAGTACATGGAAATATGGCAGCAGATGAAGTTAGATGGGACTCCCCTTGAAAAGATCAGGGCTGGGCAGATGATGGAAGCCGTGAAAAATGATCCGCTTACCAGATTTGTACCGGAGATCGCACAGCTTGTCCTCTGTGAGGTGACGGTACTTGGTGCAAGAAAATATGAGTTCTTCTTTCTGGAAGGCAGCCGGGTAAAGGTTTCCGTGTAGATCACCCGGAAACCCCGCTGTCATGAAGCCCAAACAGCTCCATCTGGCTGCTTTCACTGTCCGTATCATCGGGTTCAGGAATCTCTGACTCTTCTTCTGTGTCCTTTTTATGTGGTAGTTTGTGTGTATAAAGTTTATCCCAGGTAAGCGGATTCCGGCATTTTTTGTTGTAGTATATCAGTATGGCTTCCGCAAAACCAAGGGAACCGGAACGCCTGTCCTTTGCAGTGCGGGCGAGTTCTTTGATGGATATCCTTCCGAGCTTTTCCTTAAATATATCATCTTTGATGGCATCACCATAGGCATTCAGGAAACGTGCCAGTCCGTTCATCATGTTTGCACTGAAGGACTGGGATGCCCCTTCCCATGTGGCTGCAATGAGACGGATGACATGGTCGAGCATATGGTAGCCGTATTTGTCATGGATGTTTTCCAGGGTTGCGACAGCACAGATACCGCCCGGTGTCGTGGTGGATGCGATGGTAAGATCATAGGATTCCACCAGGTCACGGATAATGAGCTGCTTATCATTGCCGGCCTCTATGTTTGCCATGAATATCTCGTAAGGCAGCAGGGGCTTTACATATTTCATCTGGTTTGCGAAGATATCTGCTTCGTGTTCATATCCAAGGTCGTCATAGACCATGCACCATACAGGTGTCTCCCTGGATCCCGAAACGAGGGCAACAATCTCAATGGTGTGCTGTCCGTTGAATACATAGTTGATGCCATTCCTCCGGCTGACCTTCACAGGATTTATCTGGTATAAGTCGAAGTTAGCGGCAGCACGCTGGACATGGTGCTGTGAGAGATTGCGTTGGTATTCCTGGTTGGATACGAGATTCCTGATGGGAATCTGTTCAAAGTGTACTTTCGGCACGAACTGCATCAGGTCAACGTCCTGTGTCATTTGTTCGGCTGTTTGTTCTTCTGTCATCTGAATCCTCCTCTTCAAGCTGCGAAAGCAGTCTGGTAATTTTTCTGGTAAGGTTTAACAGCTGCATCTTCACTTCACGCCTTGCGTTACCAGAGGTGGAAGGAAAATCTGTAAGCTCCATGGTCCTTGATATGGTTTTTGACCATGAAGGTATTGTAAATTTAAGGCTCTCAAGTTCTGCATCCGGGTCAGTAGCGGGCATCTGTTTAATTCCGGCTTCGGCACTTTCCTTTTCCCGCTTTATCCTTCTTGAATCCGGTTTTCCAGTGGGAAGCCTCTGCCACCGGAGTTCGTGCCGCAGCTGGGAGTATCCGATACGGTCTATAGATCCGCTGTCTAAGAGCCTTTTCAATCCATTGATATCCTCAATGGGAAGGCGGGAGAGTTCTATGATATTTTCATGGGACACACGGAGTTTTCCATTTAATATTTTTTCTGCAATTTCAGGGCTTTTCCGTTTGAGATCATCGACTGCACGTGCGTAAATATCATATTTTGTCACGGTGGAAAAACCGAAATTAAATTCCGTGCCAATGATGGTAGCAATATCTGTCTTACGGACATATTTCTGTGATACCTGTCCGTCTGCATTCAGTCCCATGTCAGGATGTTTTTTCATAAATTCATCACTGGCAGTATTCATGTCTGCACGGAACAATCTTCCTATCAGGTATTTTTTATATTCTCCCGTAAGGTCTGTACGTTTGAGCTGTTCACGGCAGATAAAAGAAACGGCCTTATCACGGCTTTCGAATATGATATGCTGGATGTTGAAATGAATATCCCATTTCATACAGATCTTATACCGCAGACGGCCGTCAAGTATGATATTGTTCCATACATATACAGGATCCAGACAACCGTGATCAAAGATGCTTTCTTCGAGTTCTTCCAGGTAGTTTTCTTCCCTTGGCTGTATCAGATCCTCAAATTCCGGATCGGTCTGAAGCTCTGGGACTGGTCTGTTATTCATACTGATTCCTCCGTTCGTGTCGTATCATCTACAAGCACGCATTCATTCATGGAAAAGCTGGCGAGACATTCTCTTGGATTCAGTGCACCGTAGATACGGTAGCTGCGGTTGCCCTCAAGGTGAATGCCAGTGTGTCGTAATGCCTGTAAAAGCTCTGTACTATATAATTCATAGCAGTAATGGCTGTCGGCTTTTCTGTAGCGTACACGATGGGCAAGGTAATCCTTTCGCACACTTTTCCGTATGGCGATCATGCTGTCCTGGGGATTCACAAGCAGCTGGATATACTCTGGGTCACCGAGCATATGGAGCGTGAGTTTGTGTATGCGTATCCTGTTTTTCTTCAAGTCAATGCATAGTACCGGCTTCAAAGAGGTTTCTCTGTTCATAGTGTTGCTCCTCCTTTTTTGGATGTTCTATTTTTTTCTCTTCCGGTTCAGCGGTAGTGTTTTCGGAGATGCCGAATACCGCATAACCATCAAACATATTAATTTGCAGGCTGCTCTGATGCTCCTCTACAGGTACACCGAACTGGTTCTGCCATTCTTCTGGGTAGCTTGGTGTACGGGATGCTTTTATCTTTCCGTCTTCTTTTTTCTCACGGACGAAGATCTCTGGCGTGGTGAGGTCAAAGACAAACAGCAGTTCATTGTCTGAGCGTATCAGCTTTCCGAGCAGTTTATAACGGTAGGATGAATTCCATCCCATAAGTGCCACAACTTTGGCAAAAAAAATACGGCATGTGATCTGTCTGGGAGAGCGTTTTGTTGTTGCGGAACACCAGCGGAAGGAATCTTTTTCATCTTCCTGGCATGGACGCACCGCAAGTTTCTTTTCATCTGGGTTTACGAGTATCTGCACGAAATCCGTATCAGGCAGCTTTTTTATGCATGCGGTGTTTACGGATACCTTGCTGGAATTAAAAGTAAAGGACGGTTCGTAGGTATGGGCGAAGAACTCGCCGCGGACTACCTGATATCCGTCATAGCTGAAAGCATCATCCTCAGTTACGGGAATGGTGTTCTTTTCATCGTTTGTCTGTATGTTCATCTGTGTTCTCCTTCATATCTGACATGATCTGTTCAATGTTCCTTTCAATGTCATTTTTACTGGTGACCTGTATATCAGCGTCATTGTATGTTACCGGGGCATGAGAGGTATCGGGGTCTTTGTGTCCGCTAAACCCAGCAAGTTCTTCTGCCTGTGCGTGGCTGTAATAATTGCTGCCAAATGTGTCCGCCCAGTCAGGCGGATAGGCACGAATATTTCTCTGTTGGTTGTCCGTAAAAGGTTTTACGAAAGAATCAGCATCTGGTGTACCGATTACATCATTGGGAATGAATATCTCCGGTTCGGAAAGGTTGAAGAGAAGTACGGCGTCATTCCCACTGCCACGTTTTACCCCTGTGATGCGGTAACGGCAGTCATCATTCCAGCCGAGGAGGGAATAGAGCGTGGGAAGAAATGCAGTACCGCTGATCTCACGTGGAGAGTTTTTACCGTCTTTCTTTTTAGACCACTGCATGGCATTCCGGCAGTCTTTCCCCGCATTCCTTACGGCAAAGACCTGTTTCTTTGGATGTATGAGCAGTTCTACAAGCGTGCTGTCAAGCTTACGGACGGCAGGAGCGGAAAAGCGGATGTCTCCCTGGCCGAAGGTAACGGTTATACGATCCGTGCTGTCAAAAAACTGTGAGCGTGCGATCTCATATCCGCGCAGGTCAAATTCACCGGATTTTACTTCCACATGGCCGGAAGAGGTTATGGAGTGCTCGGTACTGTCATAAACACTGGAAGAAGCGTTCATGTAATCTGCCTCCTTAAATCCCGCCCATCTGGGGTTTATGGATACAAAGCCTTTCAGGACTCCACCCGGAATGACTTTCAGCTGCGGAAGGATTCCTTTGTTTCCATACTTGGCATTACTGATCAGGCGTTGGACGGCAATAAAGTCATCCCTTGAAACGATGGCTTCATGATGGTCTCGCTTTCTGTATTGCGGACGGTTCTGCATATTCTTCTTTGATTTGTGGTTGAGGTAATTCGGAGTGTAGGTTTTATGTGCCAGGACATCACCGCAGTGTCTTTCGTTCTGCAGTATCTGAAGGATAGAACCTGGAGACCATACGGTGTTTCCCTTTTTAGTCTCACAGCCGAGTTCCGTCAGGGTATCAGCAATCTCTTGACAGGTGCATCCGTTTAAGTACATCATGAATATGAGTTTTACAATCTTGGCTTCCTCTTCATTGATAACAAGATTTCCGTCTTCGTCATGGTCATATCCCAGGAGTGTTGGTGTAAGGAAAATACCCCTGCGGAAACGCATCTCAATAGATGCATTCATGATCTCACTTTTGGTATGGCTTTCTTCCTGTGCAAGTGTTGCCATGAAGGAAAGCACCATCTCGCTTTTGGGGTCAAAGGTGTTGAGTCTTTCAGTTTCAAAGAAAACACCGACAGGATGGGGGAGTGCAAGAAGCTCCCTGACATAGCCGATGCAGTCCACAACGTTTCTTGCAAAACGTGATACGCTTTTTGTAACGATAAGGTCTATTTCACCTTTTTTGCAGTCTTCGATCATCTGCTTGAACTGGTCACGGTGCTGGAGGGAAGTTCCAGAGATACCTTCATCTGCATAAATTTGTACAAGCTTCCAGTTTGGACTTTTACTGATGACGTCATGGTAATGATTCTTCTGCAATTCATATGAAGATGTCTGTCTCGGATCATCCGTTGACACTCTTGCATATACTGCAACACGCTGTTCATTTTCTACTGCAAATATATCTTCCTGCGGAAGAGCCGGAATTACATCGAGTTCATCCGGATTGATTCCTTTATAACGTTCCCTTATCTTACTTTTCTGGTCAGCAACAGAGCCGACTTTTTGTTCGTTTTCGTTCATGACTTACCACCTTTATTTCTATGCTGGATTTTATTATAAAATTTTCATGCGGAAATAAAATAGACTATAAGGACATGCATATCCCTATAGTCTATTTCAAAGAAAAATTATTTGTGTGAAAATAGTGTGCCTTTATCTGCACATATCTTTTGAAGCAAGCTCCCAACCATTTTTGTGCATGGTTTCAAGGCTTATTTTTATGAGTTCATACACGAATCTTTTTTCGTTTTCCGAGCAGCCTTCCATGAGAATATCAATGTCTGTCTGATAGGCTGCCGGATTATTCATCTGTACGCCGGCAAGCAGTTCATCCACGGTAATACCGAGAGCATTTACGATCCGTATAATGGATTCCAGACTGGCTTTCCTTTTAGCGTTTTCGATGTGGCTTATGTAGGAGACGGAAAGGTCTGTGATTTCCGCAAGCTGTGCTTGTGAAAGACGATTCTGCTCCCTTACTTCTTTAATGCGGTATCCTATCTGTCTGTGGTTAACAGATGCCTGTGTTTGGTTCATAGATTGTACCTCCTGTTTTCTTTTTCTTACGCAAGGTAAATTATCTATCAAAGAGTGAAAAAAGGTTGCGTAATTTAATGAAGCATAGTGGAGTAATAGAAAAATAAGGTATAGAAAATGCGAAATATGTCGAACGATTTTTATTGATGGGCAGTATAAAAGATGCTATGCTGATGGTGGAACTGGACAACATGGAAGTGAAGAAATCAAGGAAAAACAAGGAATTATAAGAAAAACATATTGAACTGCGGTGTGCTGCTGTTCATATTTTTTTGCCCGGATAGTAAAGTGCAATGGAGTAAATTGCTAAAGAGATATAGCTCTAATATTTATTCTGGTTTGCGGTTAAAATAAATGTATCGCAGAGCAGAAGAGAGGTGTAATTTACTTGCGTACAGAGGACTATATTCCGAAAAGGGTAAAAGAATTATGTAGCAAGCATAAGGTTTCCAAGTACCGACTCGCACAGCTCACTGATATGTCACAGACAGCTTTAGGGAATATAATCAAGAAAGAGAGCATTCCAACGATACCGACTTTGGAAAGAATCTGTGATGCATTCGGAATTTCACTAGCACAGTTTTTTGCCGGTGACGGCATGAGACCAGATCTGACAGATGAGCAAGAAGAGATATTGGAAACATGGGATAACCTAAATGCTGATGAGCGGAGAATTTTAATGAACTTCGTGAGATCATTGAAGAAATAGGGGAAGCAGTTCAATTGTATCTGATTGATTGTTTCCCCTTTTTCTATGCACTTTCCACGGCAGAAGAAAGCAGTGAGGATACAGAATGAGTGTAAAAGATGAGGAGTTCAAAACAAAAATCTATGATTTGATGAATGGAAGCTACAATCTCGAGGAATACCCAGTTGCAGAAAGCAGCCTGGTAAAAGACGAATTTGCAGAAGGGGAATACTGTGAAAAATTATATTCGCAGATGCTGGAAGCCTATGAGAGGGTATGCGGAAGACTTGGAAAGCCAGACACAGAAGATGAAGATGTGGAGATCATCATATCGAACCTCATGAGCATAGGCAGACACCAGAGCATGAAGATGTTTGACTATGGGGTGCTTTTTACGGAAAGAGAAAATAAACAGTAATGTGACTGTAAAATGGTGTGGCTGTGATTGGATAGCCATGCCATTTTTGGTATAATAAAAAGTAATCTGAAATAGTTGAAGCTATATGAGCATTAGTGATTTTGGTATCGAAGCATAAAAGAAAAACAGCTTAAGCTCAAATACATTAAGAATTGTAGGAGAACATTATGATAATTTTTGATTTTTTTAACGATAGTCCAACAGAACTTGTAGAAAAATTCTGTGAGTACTTTAAGTTGGATAAGGAATCTGTTGATGATTATTTTAGTAGGGTGAATCCGGATACATTAACACCAGAAACATTGGTGAGAAAATTTGATTTAAAATTGAATGAATACGATAGCAGTCAATTGCAAATAGTGTGCCGTCATATGACAACATCTACAGAAGATGAAATTTATTCCTTTGTGAATAAAGGTATTCTTGATTTAAGAACTATGCTTCAAGAAAATACGCCTTTATCCCAGTTTTTATTAGAACATAAAATTAAAGTGGATGTTGATGAACATAAAATAGAAATTAAAGGAAAAAAATATCCGATATTGAGTAACCAAGAAGTCTGTCCAGAATGTTACAATGGCAGGGAACATATTTGTACAGGATATTCAAGATGTGAAAGCTTTAAAAAACTCACTTATCTTGCAACCAAATTATATTATTATGATGCAACCGTGGAGTGTTTCATTCATGCAACGATAGATGAGATGAAAAGGTATTCGACCATTGATAGATGCCCAGAAATATTGAATACATTGGATGATGTGCGTTCAGCAGTAAATGGGCAGTATTCTCCTACATACAATTTATGCTATGATTGGATGGCGAAAAAGAAGAATTGCTATGTAATAGAATATGCTAGTCGTTGGTCGGAAATGGAAACTTTTGCTCCAATAAATTATAGAGATGCTTATCGGGAGTATGATAGTCTTTTATCTTCTTGTGGCTTTGATTTCACAGATTATATGGAAGAAACCATACCGAAAAAGGTATATGATAATATTACTTTTTTGAGAAGGTTTATAGCTATTTATTTTTATAATGCAGAGGAATATGGGTCATTGCTTGCTGGGAATTCAGTGCCACCTGAAGCATTAAAAGTGTTTGAAGTGAGAAAAAATGATTTGGTAGAGGTTATTCTGTCTAAGTAGAGTTATATCTGAAATATAACAATGTGTATAAAAACAATTCTGCTAATTATACAAATCTGAAAACCATGCGATTTTCAATCTATCCCGGGGAGCATATCCCATAGGGGATAGTCCCCCTAAGCCGTGAGGGATGGATATCCCTTATAAATAAGAAGTTATGCCATCTATAAATGACAGGGGAAAACCCCAGACGGGGTTACATATCAGTCTTCTGGGGGTGGGACTTTATAATCTTCTGAAGCGGGCAGGGTTAGGGATCTGGCCTGCGGGACTTATATCCCTGGTAGTCATGCTGCAGTACGGACTGATGACGGGCGGCAGTGTTTCCACCATGCGTGCAGTCTGCATGTTTCTGCTTTCCGCAGGAGCGAAGATCGCAGGACGGATCTATGACCTGCCCACTGCCCTGGCTGCGTCTGCCATTCTGATCCTGGTGGAGAGTCCGGGATATCTTCTGGATGGAGGGTTTCTTATGTCCTTCGGGGCAGTATTGGGAATCGGCGTGGTGTTTCCGGCAGTTCTGGAAATCTGGAATGTAGAGGGCAAAATCCTTCGTGCCCTGTTTGGGTCGGTGGTGGTGCAGCTTACCACCCTTCCGATTGTTCTCTGGTTCTACGGGGAAGTGTCGGTTGTGGGGATATTTCTGAATCTGCTGGTGCTGCCCACTGCAGGCATTGTGCTGGGAAGCGGTGTGGCAGGGGCACTGACTGGACTGTTTTTTCTGAAGGGTGCCGCGGTACTGGTGATCCCGGGGAGGGCAGTATTAAAGATTTACGAGCTGCTGGGTACTCTGGCAGGACGGATTCCTTTTGGTACCTGGGTACTGGGGCGGCCCCGGTCCTGGCAGATCGTGGGCTATTATGTGGTTTGTGGGGGAATCTTGTGGACAGGCAGGAAATACAGGGAACATTATGTGGATAAACCGGCGGGAGACAGGGGAAAAGAAGGGATACGCGGGTCATCGGGAAGGAAGAAACATCCGGGAGCTGGTGTGATCTTTCATGCAGCAGGGATGGCTGCAGTCTGTCTGGCAGTGCTTTTTCTGAGTTACCGGCAGAAAGAGGCATTTCGCATTACTTTTCTGGATGTGGGACAGGGAGACGGGATCGTGGTGGAAACAGAGGGGAAATGGAACCTGCTTATTGACGGAGGCAGTACGAACAAGAGCGCAGTGGGGCAGTATCAGATCCTTCCGTATCTGAAGTACAGAGGAATTTCCAGGCTGGATGGAATCTATATTTCTCACACAGATGAGGATCATATCAGCGGTGTGAGACAGATCCTGGAATATGTGGGAAAAGGACTGACTGCGGTGAAAGTGGATTATCTGATCCTGCCTGACTGGGGAGATCAGAGGGAAAATAAGAATTATACAGAGCTGACAGAACTTGCGCAAAATGCAGGAATTTCTGTCCTTTATGTGAAAAGGGGCGACAGCATACAGTATGGGCAGATGCAGCTGGATGTTTTGTGGCCTCCTGAGAACGTGTCAGAAGAGGAAGTGAAGAAAGATATAAATGAAGAGGCCATGGTCCTGGAATTAAAATACGGGGAGTTGAAAGGCCTGTTTACAGGAGATATCGGGCAGGAAACAGAAGCGCAGCTGAAGGCGGCGGGAGTTCTGGAGGATGTGGATTTCCTCAAAGTGGCCCATCATGGTTCCCGGTATTCCACTGGAATGGAGTTTCTGGAAACAGTCACACCGGAAGTGGCTGTGATCTCCTGTTCGGCGACGAATACCTACGGACATCCTTCGCCGGAGACACTGGAACGTCTGAAGGATGCAGGGGTTCAGGTTCTGATCACGAAGGATACAGGTGCAGCTGCCATATGGAAGAGTACGATGAGTACAACGCAAAAGAATTTATCAGAAAAGAAATTCTCTGTGGGAATCTTTGGGGTTTCCAAGAACGGCGGCAGATGATATGATATTTATTAGGAAGTTTCGGACAGCAGACATTGCAGTCCGGAATGAAATCGAAAGGATGAGAATGTATCATGAACACTTCACAGAGAAGAATTGAAATATTAAAGATCCTCCGGGAGACACAGGTGCCTGTGGCGGCCAGGACGCTGGCAGCGCAGTTCGGAGTCAGCCGACAGGTGATCGTGCAGGATATGGCTGTGATCCGTGCTTCCACGCCGGGGATCCTTTCTACAACCAGGGGATATGTATTGCAGCAGGATGAGGATGTGGCGTATACCAGAGAGTTTAAGGTCCGTCATGGACAGGAACAGGTAGCCCAGGAACTGAATCTGATCGTAGACTGCGGAGGCAGGGTAAAAAATATCAGCATCAGCCACAGGGTATACGGCCGTGTCAGTGCAGAAATGGATATCCGCTCCAGACAGGATGTAAATGAATTTGTCCAGGCCATCAGCAGTAGCCGGTCTACAGTACTGAGCAGTGCGACTTCCGGTTATCATTATCATCTGGTGGAGGCGTCCAGTGAAGAGAGACTGGACCTCATCGGAGAACAGCTGGAAAAGGCGGGATTTCTGGCACCGCTGCAGCCCTGGGAGAAAGAACACCAAAAGGAAGTGCGAAATTGAAAAGTATACAGGAAGACATTAAGACAGGAAATTTCAAACAGGCATATCTTCTGTACGGAGAAGAAGCTTATCTGAAGCAGCAGTATAAACACAATCTGGAGAAAGCGCTGAATCCGGACGGAGATACCATGAACTTCAATCATTATGAGGGGAAAGGCATTGATATCCGACAGCTGATCGATCTCTGTGAAACCTTGCCTTTTTTCGCAGACAGAAGAGTGATCCTGCTGGAGGATACGGGGTTTTTTAAGAATAAATGTGAAGAACTGGCTGACTATATGAAAGAGCTGCCGGAGTACCTCTGTATGATCTTCGTGGAATCAGAGGTGGACAAAAGGAGTCGGATGTATAAGGCGGTGAAAGCGTGTGGCCGCATTACAGAATTCAAAGGACAGGATGAGAAAACCCTGATGCGGTGGGCTGCCGGGCTTCTGGGAAAAGCGGGGAAGAAGATCACTCAGAGGGATATGGAGCTGCTTTTGACGAAAACAGGTACAGATATGGGCAATCTGAGAATGGAGCTGGAGAAGCTGATCTGCTATACAGAGGGCAGGGATGTGGTAACCGGGCAGGATATTGAAGAAATCTGTACTACCCAGACTACAAACAGGATCTTTGACATGGTCCGTGCAGTAACAGAGAAAAATCAGGAACGAGCCCTGGAACTCTACTATGATCTGCTTACCTTAAAAGAGCCGCCTATGCGCATTCTGTTTCTGCTTGCCAAACAGTATCGTCAGCTTCTGCAGGTGAAACAGTTCGGTGCAGCAGGACTTGCACAGACAGAAATGGCGTCGAAACTGGGAGTGCCCACATTTGCAGTGAGAAATATTGTATCCTGTGCCAGGGCATACAGTATCTCAGAGCTGGAACAGGCAGTGAGGGATTTCGTGGATGCAGAAGAATCGGTAAAGACCGGGCGTCTGGAAGATAAGCTCAGTGTGGAGCTTCTGATCATTAAATACAGCAGCAAGAAGGCGGCGGGATAATATAACCAAATCAAGTAAGTCTCCTGCTTTAATTGCGAAAAGCAATAAGCAGTGGGGGACTTGCACTTCGCGGAGAGCAAATAAAAAAGACAGCCACATGACGGTGATGGCTGTCCTTTTAATTATAAGCTTATAATTAAAAATTCAATTTATGATTAGTCAATGCTGTTAACAGCTTTAGCTAAACGAGCAACTTTTCTTGCACAGTTGTTTTTATGATAAACACCTTTAGATGTAGCTTTGCTGATTGTGGAAACAGCATCTTTTAATGCTACTTCTGCAGCTGCCTTATCTTTGCTTGCTACTGCTGCTTCAACTTTCTTGATGGAAGTCTTTACTGCAGATTTGATAGATTTGTTTCTAGCTGCTTTTGTTCTGTTTACTAAAATTCTTTTCTTAGCAGATTTAATGTTAGCCAATTCGTACACCTCCAATTATTATTAAAATTATTATACTCCTGTCATAGAAACAGACACGGGCGCTCCTATGAACATGCTTATATATATTATCCTAATTACTTTCTCTTGTCAATACATATTTGTACAAAAAAAGCGAAAAATATATTAGAAAATACATTATATTGTGGAGGATAAAACTATGTTGGGAAGCTATGGGATCAGGACAGACCTGGCATTGGAAGCGACGGAACGTTTTACAGAGGAAAATGTAGAAATACGCGGGGTGGAGATCAGTGAGGACTATGATGAGGAGAAAGATGTACGGACAACAGTAGTGAAGATCACTACAGAAAACGGAGCCAGGACTATGGGAAGGCCGCAGGGAAATTATATTACCATAGAAGCTCCGGGACTTTCCATGTCAGATGAGGATTACCACCGGGAAATTTCAGAGAAACTGGCATTACATCTGAAAAAACTGATCCATCTGGAGCGGGAACAGTCCATTCTGGTGGTGGGGTTGGGCAATTCCGCGATCACAGCGGACTCTCTGGGACCCCATGTAGTGGATAATCTTTATATTACCAGGCACATGATCCGGGAATACGGTCTGAAAAGTATGGGGAAAGAAAGAATGCATCGTGTCAGCGGGATCATACCGGGGGTAATGGCACAGACCGGAATGGAGACATCGGAGATCGTGCAGGGAATCGTGGCAGAGACGAAACCGGATGTGGTGATAGCCATCGATGCGCTGGCAGCCAGAAGCACCCGCAGGCTGAACCGTACCATTCAGATCACAGACACAGGGATTAACCCGGGGTCTGGTGTAGGCAATCACAGGGTCGGACTTACAGAGGAAAACCTGCAGGTGAAGGTGATTGGCATCGGCGTTCCTACTGTGGTGGATGCAGCCACCATTGTCCGTGATTCCATGGCTCATCTGCTGGATGCACTGGAAGAAACAGAGCAGAAAGAATTTCTGGAAGAAATGATCTCTCCTCATCTGCATACCATGTTCGTGACTCCCAGGGATGTGGATGAAACAGTGAAATATTTAAGCTACACGATTTCCGAAGGACTGAATATTGCTTTTTCACAGCAGCCGGAGAGCACATGCGAATCGGAGCAGAGAAGATAAAAGTATAATCCTCAGAAGCATGTCATAGGATACCTTTAAGAGGTGATCATGTGACGAGAATTCAGAAAGCGCTGGGAGTTGTGCTGAGCCTGTGTTTTTTTGCTGTTCTGGCTGTACTGCCGGGAACTTTTTTTACAGGAGAAAATGTGTACAGGCATCTGCCACTGTACCGCTTTCTGGAAAAAAAGTCCCGGGAGATGTCAGGATATGAGGACAGGGAAACCTATGAGATGCTTGCCCGGGAAAATGGGAAATATCTGGGAAAACAGGCACAGGCGGAGCAGACGCCTGTACCTGACACTGTAGAGAATCCGGAAACTGAAGAGAATCTGGAAACTGAAGAGAATCCGAAGATAACAGAAAAACCGAAACTGTCGGAAGAGCCTGTGGTTACAGAGGCACCGAAGGAAGCAGAGACTTCGGACGAGCGTTCTATCCATGATTCTTCCAGGGAAACTGTGGCGGCGGCCATGCCCCATCCGGTGATCGATCTTTCGCCAGAAAAGCTGGCTGATCCTGATTATATGCTGGGGCAGTTTTATATTGTGGATGATAATACAGAAGCAGGGGCTGCGCATCTGAATGCGCCGGATTTTCTGGAGGAGGATTTTTCCATACAAAAAGACACCCGGACTCCCCAGATCCTGATCTATCACAGCCATTCCCAGGAAACGTTTGCAGATTCCAGAGAAGGGGAAGAAGAGGACAGTATTGTAGGGGTGGGAAATTATCTGGCGCAGATCCTTACAGAAGATTACGGATATCAGGTGGCACATGTGAAAGAAGAATTTGACATGGCAGGGGGAGAATTGGATCGCAGTGCTGCGTATGACTATGCCCGTGATTATCTGGAATCGTATTTTCAGGAAAACCCGGATATTCAGGTGGTCATAGATCTTCACAGGGACGGAGTTTCTGAGGACCGCCATCTGGTAACGGAAATTAATGGAAAGCCCACGGCCCAGATCCTTTTTTACAATGGCCTGAGTTATACAGTGGACAAGGGAAATCTGGATTATCTTCCCAATCCTTACATACAGCAGAATCTGGCATTTTCTTTTCAGCTGGAATATCAGGCTGCGGAATATTACCCGGATTATTACCGCGGAATCTATCTGGCAGGCTACCGTTACAATCTTCATTTCCGTCCCCGTTCCATCCTTCTGGAGGCAGGCGCCCAGACCAATACAGTGCAGGAAGTAAAAAATGCCATGGAACCTTTTGCCGATATTCTGGACAAAGTCCTGAATCCCCGGAAATAGGCGGTGACAAATGCCGGAAATGTATGCTATAATACAGAATTAGCAAATCAACAGCAGAAAAATATTAGGAGGGAATTCCTGAATGATAGATCAGAGCAAAATCAGAAATTTCTGTATTATTGCACATATTGACCATGGCAAATCAACACTTGCAGACAGGATCATTGAGATGACTGGAACACTGACAGAGCGTGAAATGCAGTCACAGGTCCTGGATAACATGGAGCTTGAGAGAGAGCGTGGTATTACCATCAAGTCTCAGGCAGTGCGTATTGTATATAAAGCGAAGGACGGGGAAGAATATATTTTCAATCTCATTGATACCCCCGGCCACGTAGACTTTAACTATGAGGTATCCAGAAGCCTGGCTGCCTGTGACGGCGCGATTCTGGTAGTTGATGCAGCCCAGGGAATCGAGGCGCAGACACTTGCCAATGTTTATCTGGCACTGGATCATGACCTGGATGTACTTCCGGTTATCAATAAGATCGACCTGCCAAGTGCAGAGCCGGACAGAGTGGTAAATGAGATTGAAGATGTGATCGGACTGGAGGCACACGATGCCCCCAGGATTTCTGCGAAAACAGGACTGAATGTAGAAGAAGTCCTGGAGCAGATCGTGACAAAGATCCCTGCACCTCACGGAGATGTGGACGCACCTCTGAAGGCGCTGATCTTTGACTCCATTTATGATGCATACAAAGGTGTTATCGTATTCTGCCGTGTTATGGACGGCCGTGTGAAAAAAGGCACCCAGATCCAGATGATGGCCACCGGATTTACCACAGAAGTTGTAGAAGTAGGATACTTTGGCGCAGGACAGTTTATTCCGTGTGAGGAACTGACTGCAGGTATGGTAGGTTATATCACTGCAAGCATCAAGAATCTGGGAGATACACGTGTAGGTGATACAGTTACGGATAAAGAGAGACCATGTTCAGAGGCACTTCCGGGATATAAGAAGGTAAATCCTATGGTTTACTGCGGATTGTACCCGGCTGATGGAGCGAAGTACGGTGACCTGAGGGATGCGCTGGAGAAGCTTCAGCTGAATGATGCTTCCCTTTTCTATGAACCGGAGACTTCTGTAGCCCTTGGTTTCGGATTCCGATGCGGATTCCTGGGGCTGCTTCATCTGGAGATCATCCAGGAGCGTCTGGAGAGAGAATACAATCTGGATCTGGTAACCACAGCACCGGGCGTTATTTACAAAGTACACAAGACAAACGGCGAAGTGATCAATCTGACCAATCCGAGCAACCTTCCGGATCCGTCAGAGATCGAATATATGGAAGAACCGATGGTAAATGCTGAGATCATGGTCACTACAGAGTTTATCGGAGCGATCATGGATCTGTGCCAGGAGCGCAGAGGACAGTATCTGGGAATGGATTATATGGAAGAAACACGTGCACTTCTGAAATATAAACTTCCGTTAAATGAGATCATCTATGATTTCTTTGACGCCCTGAAATCCCGTTCAAGAGGATATGCTTCCCTGGATTATGAACTCTGTGGATATGAGCGCAGTGAGCTGGTGAAACTGGATATCCTGGTGAACAAAGAAGAAGTGGACGCCCTTTCCTTTATCGTACATGCAGATACTGCTTACGAGAGAGGCCGCAAGATGTGCGAGAAACTCAAAGATGAGATCCCGCGTCAGCTCTTCGAGATTCCGATCCAGGCAGCTATTGGAAGCAAGATCATTGCCAGAGAGACAGTAAGAGCCATGCGTAAGGACGTTCTTGCCAAATGTTACGGCGGTGATATTTCCCGTAAGAAGAAGCTGCTGGAGAAGCAGAAAGAAGGTAAGAAGCGTATGCGCCAGGTAGGTAATGTGGAGATTCCGCAGAAAGCCTTCATGAGCGTGCTGAAGCTGGATGACAAATAAGAAAGACTGTCAGGGAGAATTCCCGGAGAGGACCTGGAAATGAGAAATACGGGCAAAAAAACAGCCATTGTCCTGACTGTTCTGCTGGCAGGAGTCATGATGACAGGATGTGGAAAGAAGGCGGCAGATGCGAAATCCACGCAGGTGATTCAGATCAGTGTAGCACCTCCGTCCCCCACATCTACCCCGGCACCGGATCAGGTAGATTCTGCAGCAGTCACCACCAATGGAAATCTGACAATGGTGAATGAATATCTGGCTGACCAGAGCACTTCCGGTGCAGCAGACAGTACAGACACCAGTGCAGCGGATAGCAGTACGGACAATAATTCAGATGATAATACAGACAGCAGTGATGCTGGAACAGGAGAGAGCGATGGAAGTGAGGAGCAGTAATAATATAGAAGCTTCTCCCATGGAACTCTACATCCATATTCCATTTTGTATCAGAAAATGCGATTACTGCGATTTCCTTTCAGGACCCTCGGATCCTGGGAAAAGGGCAGCCTATGTACAGGCACTTCTGAAGGAAATACAGGCAGTAAAGGAAGGCAGGGGAAGGAGTGTGTCCTCCATATTTATTGGAGGAGGCACTCCTTCTGTGCTGGATGAGAAGTTTATGGGAGAGATCCTGAGGGAGATCAGGAAAGATTTTAAACTGCAGGAGGATGCAGAGATCACGATAGAAGTAAATCCCGGTACTGTAGATGCCCGGAAGCTTCAGGCATACAGAAGTTTCGGGATCAATCGTCTGAGTATCGGGCTGCAGTCCCCTCAGGACAGGGAGTTAAAAATCCTTGGAAGGATTCATAATTACAGGCAGTTTCTGGAAACCTATAAACAGGCAAGAGATGCCGGATTTGACAATATCAATGTAGATCTGATGAGCGCCATCCCGGAGCAGACCTATGAGGACTGGATCGGAAATCTCCGCACAGTGGCAGAACTGGGACCGGAGCATATTTCCGCATACAGCCTGATCATAGAAGAGGGGACTCCTTTTGCAGAGAGGAAACTGGATCTTCCGGATGAGGATACAGAATATGAAATGTATGAGGCAGCAGCCCGGATCCTGGCGGAATATGGATATGAACAGTATGAAATTTCCAATTATGCCAGAAAAGGCAGGGAATGCAGGCATAATGTGGGGTATTGGACCCGGCAGGATTATCTGGGATTTGGACTGGGGGCAGCCTCTCTTTATGGAAATCTCCGTTTCGCCAATACCGCAGACTGGAACAGATATCTGGAAAACAGTTCTGATCCGGAACAGATCCGTGAAAAGGAACCGGTTCTTACCACAGAGGATGAAATGGCGGAATTTATGTTTCTGGGACTGCGTATGACCAGGGGGATTGCCAGGACAGATTTTGCCCGGACATTCGGATGCCCTGTGGAAAAAATCTATGGGGAAGTTCTGGACAGATACATGGCCATGGGAATGCTGCAGGAGAAAGAGGACAGGATCTTTCTGACACGTCCGGGGATCCATGTGAGCAATCAGATCATGGCAGAATTTCTTTTATAAACACCTTGACGAACGGATGTTCGTATATTATACTGGGAACAGAAATGAAAGAAACATTGAGAATTACTGAGAGCAGTAGGAGAAACTTTTTTACAGGAGGCAGAGAATGGCTGCGGATACGACGAAGAAGCATTTTATCAGGATCAGAGGTGCTAATGTTAATAATCTTAAGAATTTAAGTGTGGATATTCCCAGAGATCAGTTTGTAGTATTTACCGGACTGAGTGGTTCCGGCAAGTCATCACTGGCGTTTGACACGATCTATGCAGAGGGTCAGAGACGTTATATGGAGTCGCTTTCTTCCTATGCCAGACAGTTCCTGGGACAGATGGAGAAACCGGATGTGGAGAGCATTGAGGGACTGCCTCCTGCCATTTCCATCGACCAGAAATCAACCAACCGCAACCCACGTTCCACAGTGGGAACAGTGACGGAGATTTATGATTATTTTCGATTATTATATGCCAGGGTGGGAATCCCGCATTGTCCGAAATGCGGCAGGGAGATCAGGAAGCAGACGGTAGACCAGATGGTGGATACGATCATGGCTTTTCCGGAGCGTACCAGGCTGCAGCTGCTGGCGCCTGTAGTGCGGGGACGTAAAGGGACTCATGCCAGGCTGCTGGAACATGCCAGAAGAAGCGGGTATGTACGTGTGCAGATCGACGGGAATATGTATGAACTTTCCGAGGAAATCAGCCTGGATAAGAATATCAAGCACAATATTGAGATCGTGGTGGATCGTCTTATCGTGAAGCCTGGGATCGAGAAGAGACTTGCAGATTCCATAGAGACAGTGCTGGATCTGGCAGATGGGCTTCTGATGGTGGATACTATGGACGGACAGATCCATAATTTCAGCCAGAGTTTCTCCTGTCCGGACTGCGGCGTGAGCATTGACGAGATTGAGCCCAGAAGCTTTTCCTTTAATAATCCGTTCGGTGCCTGCCCGGACTGTCTGGGACTGGGATATAAGATGGAATTTGATATAGATCTGATGATCCCGGATAAATCACTGAGTATCCTGGAAGGTGCCATTGTGGTGACAGGATGGCAGTCCTGTACAAGCCAGGGAAGTTTTTCCAGGGCGATCCTGGATGCACTTGCCAGAGAGTATGACTTCAGTCTGGCTACACCATTTCAGGATTATCCGGAGAAGATCCAGGATATTCTCATCAATGGAACCAACGGCCATTCTGTGAAAGTTTATTATAAGGGTCAGAGAGGTGAGGGCGTTTATGATGTGGCGTTCCCGGGGCTGATCCGCAATGTGGAACAGCGCTACAGAGAGACGGGGTCAGATACCATGAAGCAGGAATATGAATCATTCATGCAGATCACTCCGTGTAAGACCTGTAAGGGACAGCGTCTGAAGAAGGAATCCCTGGCAGTGACAGTAGCAGATAAGAATATTTATGAGGTCACCAATCTGTCCATAGAGAAGCTGAAGGAATTTCTGGGCGGGATGGAACTTTCCACTCAGCAGCAGATCATCGGTAAGCAGATCCTGAAAGAGATCCGTGCCAGAGTCAGCTTCCTGTCAGATGTAGGACTGGATTATCTTTCCCTGGGACGTGCTACAGGTACTCTTTCCGGCGGTGAGGCGCAGAGAATCCGCCTTGCCACACAGATCGGATCCGGTCTGGTGGGAGTTGCCTATATTCTGGATGAACCAAGTATCGGACTTCATCAGCGTGATAATGACAGGCTGCTGGGATCCCTTATGAAGCTTCGTGATCTGGGAAACAGTTTGATCGTAGTAGAGCATGATGAGGATACCATGCGGGCAGCAGACTGTATCGTAGATATCGGTCCCGGAGCAGGGGAACATGGGGGACAGCTGGTTGCCATGGGAACTGCTGAGGATCTGATGAAGAATGAGAATTCTGTCACAGGTGCCTATCTCAGCGGAAAGCTGAAGATCCCGGTACCCACAGAACGCCATAAACCCACAGGATTTCTCACGATCCGTGGAGCTGCGGAGAATAATCTGAAGAACATTGATGTGAAGATCCCCCTTGGGATCATGACCTGTATCACAGGCGTGTCCGGTTCCGGAAAGAGTTCACTGATCAATGAGATTCTTTATAAACATCTTGCCAGGGACCTGAACCGTGCCAGAGTGATCCCGGGGAAACATAAAGATATCCTGGGAGTGGATCAGCTGGATAAGGTCATCAATATCGACCAGTCCCCTATCGGACGTACACCCAGGTCAAATCCTGCCACTTATACGGGTGTTTTTGACCAGATCAGAGATCTCTTCGCTGCCACAGCAGACGCTAAGGCGAGAGGATATAAGAAGGGACGCTTCAGCTTTAATGTGAAGGGCGGACGATGTGAGGCCTGCAGCGGTGACGGAATCATTAAGATCGAGATGCATTTCCTACCGGATGTTTACGTACCATGTGAAGTCTGCAAAGGCAAGAGATATAATCGCGAAACTCTGGAAGTGAAATATAAAGATAAGAGCATTTATGATGTGCTGAATATGACAGTAGAGGAAGCTCTGACCTTTTTTGAAAATGTTCCTTCTATTAAAAGGAAGATCCAGACACTCTATGATGTAGGACTTTCCTATATCCGTCTGGGCCAGCCGTCCACGGAACTTTCCGGTGGTGAGGCACAGAGAATCAAGCTTGCCACAGAGCTGAGCAAGAGAAGCACAGGGAAAACCATTTATATTCTGGATGAGCCTACCACAGGACTTCATTTCGCAGATGTCCATAAACTGGTGGAGATACTGAAACGTCTGTCAGAAGGCGGAAATACAGTAGTGGTCATTGAGCATAACCTGGATGTGATCAAGACGGCAGACTATATTATAGACATCGGTCCGGAGGGTGGAGATAAGGGCGGTACTGTGGTAGCCCAGGGCACACCGGAAGAAGTAGCCCAGTCACCGGTATCTTACACCGGTAAATATGTAAAAAAATATCTGGAACAGTAAAATACCGGGAATGCAGGGGTTTTCTTTTGGCGAGATTTTGTATATAATGATTACTGTTTACAGTAATGAGAGAAAGAAAGGGGATTCCTATGCCGGCAAGTGATATTGGAATTGACCTGGGCACCAGAAACAGTCTGGTGTATTCTACAGGGAAGGGCCTGGTGCTGAATGAGCCTTCTATTGTAGTTTATGACAAAAATACAGAGAAAATCAGAGCAATCGGAGAAGAAGCCCGAATGATGGAAGAGCGTATCACCTCTGATATGGAGATCATCCGTCCTATCCGTCAGGGCGTTATCGTAGATTATACAGTTATGGAGAAGATGCTGAAATATTTTATCTCCCGTGCAATGGGAAGGCGTGCTTTCCGTAAGCCGCGTATCAGCATTTGCGTTCCAAGCGGAATTACAGAGATCGAGCGTAAAGCTGTGGAGGAGGCCACCTATCAGGCCGGAGCCAGAGATGTATTTATGGTGGAAGAGCCTATTGCAGCAGCCATTGGTTCCGGGGTGGATGTGACGAAACCATTTGGAAACCTGATCGTGGATATCGGAGCAGGAACTACGGATGTGGCTGTGATCTCCCTGGGAGGTGTGGTGGTTTCCACATCCCTGAAGACAGCAGGAGATACCTTTGACCAGGCGATCATGAATTACGTGAGGAAGAATCATGGTCTTTTTATTGGGGAAGACCGTGCGGAGAAGATCAAGGTTCAGATCGGAACCGCCTGTGAGGAATCAGCACCCAGGACCATGGAAGTAAAGGGAAGGAATGTGATCACAGGACTTCCGAAGGTAGTAACACTTACATCAGAAGAAATCCGTGTGGCATTGAGAGATGCTACAGGACAGATCGTGGAAGCCGTCCACGGAGTTCTGGAGAAAACACCTCCGGAACTGGCAGCAGATATCGTAGACCGGGGAATTGTTCTGACCGGCGGTGGTGCACTGCTCCATGGAATGGATACACTGATCGAGCAGAGAACGGGGGTAAGCACACTGACAGTGCAGGATGCGATGAGTGTGGTTGCCATAGGAACGGGCAAATATGCGGAGATCATGTCCAGATTTGACGGATAAAGCAGGAGGTGCTGCAGCAGATGCAGTGCCTCTTTTCACATATAGTGTGCCACAGGCTGATTTTTGAAATAATCCGGTGTGTTGGTACACTGACAGGGAGGAAAAGATGAGCGATACTGTTACAGGATATATAGATCATATTATTTTCAGGAATGAAGATAATGGATATACAGTTATGGTGCTGAAGGATTCGAAAGAGGAGGAACTGACCTGTGTAGGCAGTTTTCCGGCTGTGACTCAGGGCGCAGTGATCGAGGCGGAAGGGGTATATACTCATCATCCTGTATATGGCAGGCAATTTCAGATCTCCTCTTTTACAGAGAAAATGCCGGAAGATACCATGGCTATGGAACGTTATCTGGGATCTGGTGCCATTAAGGGAATCGGTGCAGCACTGGCAGCCAGGATCGTGCGGAGATTCGGGGAGGATACCATACGGATCGTGGAGGAAGAACCGGAGAGACTGGCAGAAGTGAAAGGGATCAGTGAAAAGAAAGCAAGGGAGATCGCAGCGCAGGTAACAGAGAAAGCTGACATGCGCAAGGCTATGATCTTTCTTCAGAAATATGGGATTTCCCTGAACTTGGGAGCGAAGATCTATCAGAAATATAAGGATTCAATTTATACAGTACTTCAGGAGAATCCTTATAAACTGGCAGAAGATATTTCCGGATCGTAAACGATCAGCGGGATGCCTGCTCCGTAAGGAACTGTGTATTCATCA
>JABLTO010011154.1_pt1 | contig 73388 bp, 72 predicted proteins | sample 7160091 | NCBI WGS metagenome assembly JABLTO01 (sample SAMN14651225, study PRJNA627086) | human gut metagenome | isolation source: feces | host: Homo sapiens
AACATATGCAAATAATGACGCCATAGAGTATTCTTATAATTCTCTTGATAAAATTGAAAAGATTAAATATAACAAAGACAGTTATTTAAACCGATACAATTACACATACAACGACGATGGAACACTTGACAATGTATGGATTACCGGAATGAATGCCGGATATTTCTATACTTACGATAACGAACAAAATCTTATATTAACAGAATTCAAATATTTTGATTCGTCAAATTATCAGAATCCGTACAAAACACTTTTGACCATCCGAGAAGAAAACAATCAGAACAATGCAATCGGAGTAGGTTATGAATTCAATTCGACAAAACTCGATTATAGAATAACTTCTTCCGATAACTCAGTTACCGTTAGACTGAATAACAGTTTAAATGAGAACAACCCTGCCGGAATTTTCTCTAAGACGAAAACCTCAGACATTCTCGGGAGAATCACTTCCGAAATCATTACCGACATGGAAAGCAACGGAAATCTTTCGGCAACATATGAATATGTTTCAGGAACGCAAACAGATGCAAACGGAAACAAAGCGACGACCGACAAGGTAAAAAAGATCGTATATTCCGACAAATCGGAGATAGCATACACATATGATGCAGCAGGCAATATTTTAACCGAAAGCAGAAAGGCAGCATACTCATCAAATCCGTTATCACTTTCGGAAGATTATTCCTACGATAATCTCGGACGATTGGTTCGCCATAACAGTGTTTCGCAAAATAAAACAATTGTTTATACATATGACGGTAACGGTGATATTCTTTCGAAACAAGAATATGCTTATACAACCGGAACACTGCCGACAGAGCCGACATCTGCAATTCTTTACGGTTATTCAGACACAAATTGGAAAGACAAAATGACGTCATATAACGGCGAAGAAATAACTTATGACGAAAGCGGCAACCCTCTTTCTTACAGAGACGGCATATCTTTTACCTGGTTGGGAGATAGATTATACGCCTACAAAGAAAATTCTCAGAGAGTTTCGAGATACATTTATAATGAAGACGGACAACGTGTGCTGAAAAATTTTCACGGCATCGAAACAAGATTTCTTCTTGACGGATCTTCTATCGTCGCACAAGAAGTAACAAACGGAACAAGTCTTGATTATATTTCATTCTTCTACGACGAATCCGGCAGTCCGATAGGAATGAATTATCTCGGCAACAACTATTACTACAAGAAAAATCTTCAAGGCGATATAATTGAAATATGGGGAACCGAAGACGGCTCGTCAAACCATTCCCTCAGAAAACTCGTATCATACACCTACGATGCATGGGGAAAAATGGTTAAGATGACAGACCTTACCCAAACATGGTTCAAAGTAGGTACCGCAAATCCGTTCCGATACAGAGGTTACTATTATGACAATGAATCAGGTCTCTATTATGTGAACGGAAGATACTATGATCCCGAAGTCGGACGCTGGCTGAACGCATACAACATTATGTCAGACGAATACTTTACAAATTGGTATAATTTGTTTGCATACGCCTCAAACAATCCTGTCAATATTACAGAAGCAATATATTCTTGGTCATCATTAAGCAAAATAGTCGATAAAACATTCTTCAATGCACTTGAAGACTCATTGTTACCGATAAGATATGATGTTCCTTTATATGACCAAACGATCTATTCTCTGTGCTGGGCATTTTGTCAGGTCATGGTGGAGGATTTTCAGTCAAAAACGGTAAGGACAAACGATGAAGCGACCGAGCGCGCCATAGAAATTTCAAAACAAGTTAATGGCAATATCTTTTGGGACGCAGGCGGATGGCCCACAAATTGCAAAAAGTATTCCATCGGAAACATGCCTATATTTGAAAAAAATATAAAATCTATATTCGACTTATATCGTGCAGTTAAATCAGGTGGTCCGTTATATGCATATTATCGAGGAAAGAATTCGGCTCATCTTGTCGTGGTAACAGGCGTTGACTGCGTACAGGGAATAGTATATACAAATAATCCGTGGGGAATTGCGGGTAAACAAACTTTCACACAATTTCTGCAAGGATTTACAGGAATCGGTTCCGGTTTCTTCCCCTTGGCAGGATATATACTTGTAGCAGAAAGGGCTTAATATTTTTGAAGAAGTTTTTTATAATATTAATCGGAATCCTGACATTGGCAGTATCCACCGGCTGTACAGCAAGAAGATACAAATCCGTAATTAAGAGTGAAAAAGAAAGCAGCACCTTAATCACAAAAGAATCTTCATTTTTTGCAGAGTCAAAAGTTGCAACGGACGAAACCACACAGCAGTTTTTCGAAAAAGCAACGGAGAATGACCCAAAAGTGTACGAGAATAATTCTTACATACAACCCACAACGGAACATACTGTATCAGAAAACGATTCGGAAGATAAAAATCTTTATTCTGAAAGGGAAAACCAAACGATGAGTGAATGCAGACTGATCATCAACGGTCATGATATAACGAGAGAGAATCATGTGAAAATCAAGGCAAAAAACACGGAGATTCCTCTTCTTGTCGTTATGAAAGAACTCGGAGCAAATATCGCATGGAATGATAAAATGACGGTTGTAAGCATTGACTGTTTCGGAAAGATTTTTAAAATCGATATAAATGATTTTGATTTCGGTTGGTATGTAAAGCCGGGAACAGTTGAAGCGGTACGAATATTTGACGGAAAAGAAATCATTATCGACGGAGAATCTGCGTTGGACATATTCAATGACATAGGTGCAATTTTCAATGTAAACAGAGACGCCGGAATCATTGAAATCCGTTGCGCTAATTCTTAGTCCTTACTTTCCAATCAGGATATAATCGTTTGATGATATTAATGTATTATTGTTGAAACCGTAAAGGGCTAACAATTGAAAAAACACCCTCCTATGGCAGAATAGAAGAAAGTCTACCATAGGAGGAAGTTTTATGTCAAGGAAATATCACCACATTAAACCGTATGGAAAAAAGATAGCGAACGTAAAGAAAAAGACTGACACATAGGAAAATAGACTAAAGACTTGGTTTCAGCAAAACATGACCAATCTCGAAGAGCAGAATGACAGCTCCGATAAAACATTGAATGATAACAAAAACATTTCCTATACTAAATATACAATATTTTGAACGATATAGATATCGAAAATATTCTTCGATGCAACGACTTAAAAGAGAATATCACGGATATTGACCGATCGGCAAAGAACAGTCGAAAAAAACGCAACCTAACATAAAGTTTTCAAAAAAAGCCATTGTTTGCACCCCTCCCCATTGACTTTTTGACACAAAGATGCTATACTGTATTTGAAGTGGAGACCGCCGTTTTTGAATTTTGATTTCGGCGCTATCCGCTTCTTTCGGCGCTTGATTCGAAATCCTCGGGCAAGCCGAAATCAGAAAAAAAGAAATCAATTTTTACAGGAGGCATCTTTATGAAAAGAAGTTTGGCACTGCTCTTAACTTTCATTGTTTGTATTTCGTTTGCGGGTTCTGCATTTGCGGCGGAAAAAGACGGAAAAACGAATGTTCTCAAAGGCGTATTCCCGGAAGATGTGAGAACACGGTATGTCCCTGACGATCCTGAGTTCAGCGGACTTGAAGTTTCCGATGAAATGAAGAAAACTTTGAAAAAACTTGTTGATTCAAACATCGTTATTCTTAATATGATATTGAGTTCCCCCGGAGGCGCGGATACTTGGCCGAAAGATATTCCGAGCGATCCCGATTTTTCGTTCAAACTTAATCTGGAAAAGTTCCCGACTTTTAAAGACCTGGAAGACTTTGTAAAATTGGCATATACGCAAAGAGTCGTTGATTCGTTCTTTGGACAGGACGAATATGTGAACAACAACGGCGAACTTTGGATAAAACCTAACAAAGATATGTCTGGCGGCGAATATTCGATATTTGAGGAATACAAATTTATAGTTGTTGAACTGACAGAAAATCATTGCTATTTTGACCTTGATGTTCCGCAGTATGAGGAGTTTACGGGAACCGGAATTTCTCAGGCAAAGGTTCGCTACGAGGCGGTCAAAGAGAACGGCGAATGGAAACTGACGGATGTTTTCTGCGGAGCAAGGCTCTATGAAGACAAAGTGACGATTGACGGCATATATTTCTACCGTCAAGAAGAACTTCCCGACGATCCCACCGAAACGACGGTCGCTCCGACGACAGGAAACTCGCCCGACACCGCCGACGAAATGAGCATTGTTCCGTTTGCGGCAGCCGCCGTTCTTGCTGCAATCGCGATAGTATATGTTGTCGCAGCCGTAAAAAAAGTTTCGAAAGAAAAATAAATCTGTAATCCGATAACAATTTTACGCCGTTCCCGTTAAGGGAACGGCGTATCAGTTTTTTAGTAATACAGTTATTTAAGGCAATCTTTCAGTTCGCCGAATGTGATGGGGGAGACGATGCCTTTTTTGCCTATCAGGCTTACTGCGCAGAAGCCGAGCATTCCGTAAAAGTGAAGTTCGTTGCCGTTTTCGAGAACAATGCAGAATTTACCTATGCCCCTTTCACCGTTTTCAACTCGAAAATCAACTATCTTTTTACCGACACAACGGCAGAAAAATTTATCAGGGATAAAGTTTACGGCTTTTTCCGCGGCGAAACTTCCAAACTGAATATCGATTCGCTCTTCCTCGGGGAAAAATACCGAAAGGCTTTCGCCGCCGTCAAGATCAAGAATAAAGGCATCTTCCACAACGGTATGGCGGACAAGCAAAAAGTCATCGGGAATGTTGTCAAAGCGCGACCAATAATCGCGATCCGCCTCTCCGAGACGTTCAAGGCGGTTATACACGGCGGCTTCAATATATTCACGGCGCAAAAAGACGGCATCGCCAAGACAGCGCAGCCCCTCAACGGTTCTTCCGATATATTTTTTTGTCATCTCTTCGCATTTTTGCGGGCTGTCAAAAATCATAAAAAACCTCCGTTGCGAACAAAGCGCAGGACTTGCAATCCGAAAAATTTTGTGTTATACTGTTATCAAATAAACTACGGGACGATACAATGATTAAAAGAACTGTTGCACTATGCTTGTTTTTTTTCGCCTTTTGCCTTATTACAGGCTGTGGAAGAAATTCCGAGCCGATAGATAAAAACGATTCGGCGGCAATAGACGAATATTTCAGATTTGAAAACGCGCCGAAAGACATTATCCCTTTTTTAAAGGGAACAAAACAGTTGACGGAAGATGACGTTATCAGTCTTTCCGAAAAAGAAAATCCGAGCCTTGAAGACTTCAAAGACTTTAAGTGCGTCTTTTCGGGCAATGAGAATGCTTATGTAGTGGATTTCAAGGTCAACGACCGTATCAGCCTGCAATATGTTTACAATGCGGAAGAAGATGACATCTCTTTTTTGCTCGTCTGCGCTGAGGATTCGACTGCGATAGATATCAGAACGGGAGACGTCAGAAAATATATAAACGACAGAAAGGTATAATACTCATGAGACAGGTCAAAGCAATTCCCATAACACATGAAAATTTTGCGCCGTTCGGGCAGTTCTACACCATGGCAGACCCGAAAGGCTATGCTTTATGCGGAGAGATCCACAAATTTTTCCCCGACAGATTGACGGCTTCGGCAAATCACAATGTAGGATATTCTCCGATACTCGTCAAAAAGCCTGAAAGAATGATAATTTCCGCGGTTGAATACCATACCACGACTTGGGAAATGATAATGCCGCTGAACGATGATATGGTTCTTCATGTTGCCCCCGCATCGGCAGGAACGCCCGTTCCCGACTTGGCGCAGGCGTTTATCGTTCCGAAGAATACTCTTGTCAAGATAAATGCCGCGATATGGCATCTTGCACCGTTGCCGAAAAGTGCGGACGAACTTTGCGCAATGATAATCCTGCCGGAATGTACTTATGCAAACGATTGCACAGTCGTTCCGCTCAAAGAGGAAGAGCAATTCGAGATAATTCTCTGAATTAAATAATTTAAAAAGACAGATAACGGAATGTCTTTCCCTTTTCCAAACGGGGCTGTAAAAAACTTACGTTTTTTACAGCCCCGTATTTTTCAGTCTGATGTCAAACACTCCGTATCAACGGGCATTTCTTAAAACCATAACGGTAAAATTACCGTCCGAATAACCAACGCCCACGTTATAACTCTTATCGGAATTATCCGCAAAATACATGATGGCGTCATCTGACGACATATCGGAAGCGGAAACGGTGAAACCCGCTTTTTTTACCGCTTCAAGGTAATCTGCCGCGTCGTCATACGTTGCATCCGAAAAGGATATGGTTAAAAGTCTTCCCGATGCGGAGATGACCTTATTTTTCTGTTTGCCGAATTTCGGTTCGGGAATAACCTGAGTGAAACCGTCTTCACCCCAAGCCTCCGTCACAGCGGAGGACTGCTGCTGTGCGGACGTGGTTTGCGAAGTACTGTTTGGGGATGAATTCGAACCGTTGTTTTTCTCAGAATTAGGAACGGTCACTATCTCCGTCTCTATCTCCCCCGCGGCATTTGTTCTGGTGACAACAACTGTCTCATATGACTGAGATGAAGAGTTATCTTTCTCCCCGCCGCAAGCGCAAATTCCGAGCGCAAGAACAAATGCAAGAGGTATCAGTAAAAATTTTTTCATTTCGAATTCTCCTTCTCTGCTGTTGACGGTGCGGAAATGTTCAATCTGAAAATATTGTCGGAAAAAATCACATTGACGGTATAGCCGTCGGAGTTTTCATAGATTCTGTTTACGGCACCTTTCGCCTGATTGTTGCTTTCGACTTCTTCTTCATAATCAAGAACAAAGCCTTTTTCCGTTATTTTTGCGCAATACGCTTCTGCCTGCGCGGAAGAAACATCGGAATACTCACTTATGAAACCGAGAGCTTCCGAAAAAGAGGACTTTGTTTTGGTGCCGAAGTCAGGTTCCGGTATCTTATCGGAAAGAGATTCATATCCCCAAGGAATTGAATACGTTTCTTTGCCTTCAAGTTCGTTGAATGTATAGAAAAAGCCGTTATCAAAGCCGACGGAATAGTATCCTTCATTGTATTCCTTAAAATAAGCAACTATCTTTGCTTTATCTGCCTGTGTCATGGCATCGTAGCCTGCAAACCCGTAATTCTCTCCGAAAATCTCTGTAATGAAATTTCTTTCAAAATCGCTGAGATCATCAAGTGTTTTCGGCACATAAGAGACCGCAAGCGTTTCGCCCTGTTTGAAACCGGGAGCGGCATAGTCGGAACCGTCGTTATAATATTGATAATGACAGGCACCGAGCACAAAAGCAAAGCAAATAACAATGAACAAAGTAAACACTTTTTTCATCGTTTTCGCCCCCTTGTTGCCGACGCCTGTCATACAAATAAAAATCAGTTGGTTATCCGCCTATGATTTCAAAAGCTTTCGCCGAATCATATTCGGTTCTGTCCTTAAATCCCTCTACGCATTTCTCCGTCCAATTATTGGTGTCTGTGCTTCTGAGGTTGGATTCCGCAGATTTTTTCCAGAAAATTTCACCCGAAGAAAGGTAATATACGATATAATACTTCTTCGAACCCTCGAACATCTTATATTCGCCTTTTACTCTGTCACCGGCAAATACCCATTCTGCGAGTTCGGAGGAGTAACCTTTTGCTGTCGTTTTTGCAAAGTCCTCATAAAGTCCGCCGTTGGAAGAAGTGGAAGAATCCGCAGAGTTTTTGGAAGCAAGTTCCTTGAAGTTATCTTCCGTCGGATCCTTGTCAAGTGCCGCAAGAACGGATTCAGCCTTTTCTTTAAGAGCTTTGAGTTCTTCGTCCGTCGCGCCCTTATCTTTATCCGCAACGGTCGGGTCAAGACGGATTATACGAATGTTTGCAAGTCTATATTCGTCTCTTTCGGAGCCGATATAATAAAGAGCGATATATTTATCGGTGCCCTTTACAACGGTAGTATCTCCCGCTTTTCTCTCGGAATCCGTCAGCCATTTCTGACCGTCGGAGCCGACAAGAGAACTTGCCTCGGAAGAAGTCTTTTTTTCGGACTTAACAACTTTTTCGTTGCCCTTGGTGAATACTTCTTCGCTTTCTTTGTTCGCTTCAACGTAAGCCTCTGCGTCAGCCTTGGCTTTCTTTTCAGCCTCGGAAGCCTCGGTCGTCTTGGAGTCGGAAGAACTGTCGTCATCGGACTTCGGCGTTTCATAAGCAAAATCAAGAGCAAGGAAAGAATAAACGTCGTAAGTGGATTTGTTTTCGCCGTAATATTTTTCAAGCGCGGCATCATCGTAATTCAAGCCGTCTTTGTAATTCGTCTGATATGCATTTGCAACATAGGAATATTCAAGCATATGGCGCATCGTGGATTCGTTAAAGCCCTTGCCGTAAGAAGACGAATAAAGGGTTTTCAGATCCACTTTATAGTTGCTTGCGGTTGCGGTATCGGTGTCGATTTTGTTGTCAATGCTCTTGTTTATAGTATCATAATCTATCGTATAATTTTCGTCCGCTTTTGCAAGTTGATAAAGAGCGAGTTCGGTTTTAAGGCTCTCCGCAGCGGCATTTGCAAATGCCTGCTTCCATGTATCGCCTTCCGAAACGGTTATACCGAGAAGGCTCGCGGCGCTTGCGTTCGCCTGTCCGTTTTCCCAGCCGTCGGTCTTGGTGTCAACACCGAAATACGAAAGATATGTTGAAGCATTGTTGTACATCGTAACATAAGCGTAATTGAATTCAAGCGCATTTATGCTCTCGTCGCCCACCGTCAAAACAGTCTTTCTTTTTAAACTGAAACCGGTATTGTCAAGAACCGTCAAAGTAATTCCGACAGCGAGAAGAAGCCCGATAACTATGCAGAAAACCGTAAATATCGGGAAATCTTTTTTCTGCTTGTTCTTTGCGTTTGCCATAGATAATCATCCATCCTAACTTTTTTTGTCGTATCCGAGAAAAGAAACCGCATACGGTTTTTTACACGGAACGATTTGCGTTATACGCAACTTTTCATTTCATATATTATACTATTTTTTTTTCAGATTGTCAAGTTATCAGGCTTTTTTTGTACACGTTCACAAGTCTTTTTATACATTTTCGCCACTTTGACGATGAAAGCCTGTCCTTTTCGGTCAAAATTCAAGTCATATGATTTTAAAGGGACAGTAAAAACGCATGTTTTTAACTGTCCCTTTATAAAAAAATCCGCACAACCGTCCGGTCGATCCGTAAAAAACGGACAGTGACACGGCAGAACAAACCTGTCAGAAGGCAGGTGGGGTAAAATCGCTCTTATGTTTTGTGCTTCCAACGTCCCGACCGAAGTCGGGGAGGCCTGCATACCCGCATAAGAAGTCGAAATCCCTTAATCAAGGTGTAGGTTTTATACAAAAACCGTGTCGGAACGCATTGCGCAGAAATTTTTGTCAAATTTTATCAGCTTTCTTTTCGAAATCAGTCCTCGGAGGGAATGTCAAAGTCGAAAAGACCCGCATTGTCCGCTTTCGCTTCGAAAAGTTTGATAACGGTATTGAATTCGTCCTCATCGTCAACCGTAACAAGAGCTTCTTCATCTTCGCCATCGTTTACAACTTTCAGAACGATATATTCGCTTTCTTCGTTATCCATCTGTTCTTTTTCAACAAGAGCAAGATAGAGCGTACCCTCGGACTCAACGCCGTCGATAACGACAAAATCGGTTGTATTGCCGTCTTCGTCGGTCAGAGTAAGTATGCCGTCGTTTTCGCAACCGCAATCGCAGTCATGCTCATGTTCGTGTTCATGCTCGTGTTCGCAGCCGCAACCGCAGCCGCACTCGTGCTTATCTTCCATGTTATTGTTCTCCGTTCGTTTATTTTGTAATTATATTGTACACCAATTATGCCTGCTTGTCAAGATATTTGAATCCGAAAAAAATTTTTCCGATTTGTCGAACACGTTGCAAAAATACGGCGAATATGGTATACTGTGTCTGGAAAGGGATATAAATGATGAAATACGATTATATTATATGGGATTTTAACGGAACATTGCTCAACGATGTCGGAATATGCGTGGACTGTCTGAACACGCTGCTCAAAAGTCATGGCATGAGCGAAAAAACGGAAGAAGAATACAAAAAAATATTTACGTTTCCGATAAAAGAATATTACCGCCGAGCGGGCTTTGATTTTGATGTTACGGATTACGACACGCTGGCGCACGAATGGACGGATTATTATCGTTCGAGGGCTGACCTTGAACTGTTTGACGGAGCGGAACAAACGCTGAAAACGCTTGCAAACAGAGGTCTTAAACAGATAATAATTTCCGCATCCGAAAAAAACACGCTTTTTGAACAGACAAAAGTACTCGGCATTGACGGTTATTTTTCCGAGATGCTCGGGCTTGACAACATTCATGCGCGATCCAAAAAGACAATCGCAAAAGATTGGAGAGAAAGACACCCGAAGGCAAAAGAGATATTTATCGGAGACACAACGCACGACAAAGATGTGGCGGACGCGATAGGCGCGGATTGTCTTCTCATCCCGAACGGACACCAGACAAGAGAAATTCTTAAAAAAACGGGAGCGACGGTCTGCGAAGACATAAAAGATATTCCCGCATTTGTTCTTAATTGATAAAGGGCTTGACTTTAACGCTATAAAGTGTTATAATATGAAAGCAGACCGTTAAAAGGAGAAATTGACAATGGCTTTCAAATTCACTGAAGAATCGGACAGATTCTTTGATGCTATACTCTCTCTCAAAAACAGAGAAGAGTGCAAAAAGTTTTTTGAAGATATATGCACGATAAAAGAAATACAGGATTTGCAGCAACGGCTTACGGTTGCAAAAATGCTTGACGAGGGGCGCGTTTACAGCGAGATAACCGAAAAGACAGGCGCAAGCGCCGCAACGATAAGCCGCGTTAACAAATGCCTGACATACGGCAGCGACGGGTACAAGACCGTGCTCGAACGTCTCAAAGAAAGCGAAAAGAAATGATAAGGTCGGACATTCACGTTCATACGACTTTCTGCGACGGCAAAAACAGCGCGGAAGAAATGATTTCCGAAGCGATAAGCAAAGATTTTGTTTCCCTCGGGTTTTCGGGACATTCCTATACATCTTTTGACGACGGTTGGTGTATGTCGGAAGAGGATACCGAAAAATATATCGAAACGACACTTTCGCTACGCAAAAAATATTCGGGGACGATAGATATTCTGCTCGGCACGGAGCGGGACTTTTTTGCGGACGAAGACAGGCATACATACAACTATATTATAGGTTCTTCGCATTATGTCAAAGTCGGGAACGAATATCTGACGGTGGATAAAAGTGCCGAGGAACAAACAAAAATAATCAACGGTTATTTCGGCAGGGACACTTTCGCTTTCATAAAAGCATATTATGCGCAGGAAGCCGAAATAATCAAGAAAACAAACTGCGACGTTATCGGACATTTTGACCTTGTGACAAAATTCAACGAAGACGGAAAAATGTTCGATGAAAACTCGGACGCATACAAAAAAATCGTTTACGAAACGCTTGACGAACTTGTTGTTTCAAAACCTTTTTTTGAGGTGAATACGGGCGCAATGACAAGAGGATACAGAACCCGTCCCTACCCCGCCGATTTTATTCTTGACTATGTTTCGGCTCACGGTTGCGGACTTGTGCTGACCTCCGATTGTCACAGAAAAGCGTTGCTCGGAGGCTTTTTCGACGAAACGGAAAAGCAACTGCGCGAGAGGGGCTTGAACAACATTTTTGTGCTGACCTCAAAAGGTTTTATTCCCGTAAAGTAAAACAAATTTCGAATAAAAGATATCGGGGCTGTAAAGAAACGCGAGTTTCTTACAGCCCCGAATGTTAATATAATCGGTTTCGGCAATACAAAATTTTTTCCCTGCCGACGAAAAAGTACCTCAAAAAAGAGAAACGTCCGTTCCTGAACGACGAACGGACTCTCTATATAAAAATTTTTACAGGAAAATCGGATCAGGCATTGATAAGGGCAAGAACATGGTCGCCGCAGGTCAGCATAAGCACGCTGATAAGGGCAAGCACTATTCCGACCGTTTTTACGGGCGTCAGTTTTTCCTTGAAAAGGATAACCGAAAGCGCGACGCTGATAACAAGTATTGCGGCATCTTCAACGGAATATGTGACCGCATTGCCGAGAACGGGAAGAATACGCAAAACAAGTTGAAGACCGACCGTTGAAACAACGCAGGTCAAAAACAGAAAGATAACGGATTTTCGCGTTATTTCAAATTCGCGGGCAAAGCGTCTGCCTTTTTTGAATATCAACCAGACAACGGCAAAGACAGCGGAAATCAGATATGTTATCGCGATAAGTTCCGTATGCTCGTTCGGATAGATGTTCGAATGCACCGAAAGCAAAGAGCAGTATATGCCGTTTGAAAGAAAGATTATAAGGCAGTAAACATAAAACTTTTTGGAAGTCGTTCTCTGGCGGAAGCCCTCCGCGTTAAGGAAAACAAAAGCCACAAGCATAACGCCGACGGCAACTATCTGTATCACCGTGGGGACTTTGGACTGAAAGAACGAAACAAAAACGGGGATTATCAGCGAGCCGAACAGCGACGAAACGGTGGCAACCGAATACGAACCTCTCGAAGCGGCTTTGATAAGACCGAAATTATACAGTATGAGCATAACGGCATTGACTGCCGCAATGAGAAGAGTCATCGGGCTGGTTGACAGATTGAATCCCGTCGAAGTCATATTTATAAGCGCGGTAACAAGTCCGTAAAGTGCGGAAAAAACTATTGCGGCGCACGAAGTGTCTCCCGGGAAGTGGTCCGAAAACTTCTTTGAAAAAAACGCCTGCAAAGCAAAGCAAACGGACATAATACCCAACATTATATAAATCATTTCACATACCTCTTTCTCTTCGACGGGTATATGATACCATATAATTGTGTCTTTTTGGTGCAGGTTCACCAAATTGACAGAAAGATTTTTGTGTATTTTTTGTGGAGCGACTTTTTTTCAAACGTTTGTCCGCAGCTATTGAAAAAGCAGAAAAAAAATAGTATAATCAGTATGGGCTGGGTCTGTTCAGCCTATAAAAAAAACGGGCAACGGAGATTTAATATGAAAGAATTTTTCGCGACCCCCGATGTCAACGCATCGGCGGTGAACACTTTTTTCGGAGAAAGCCTGAAAAAAGACAATGAAATACACGCCATAAGCATTTACATCGACGAGGAGAAAAAACTTTCTTTTGCGGCAGAGCCGTATTCGATTGACGACAAAAGAGAGATTTATTCGCTCTCCAAAAGTTTCACTTCATGCGCGATAGGCGCTGCATGGGACGACGGGATTATTGACCTCGATGAAAAACTTGTTGAGATTTTTCCCGATAAATTACCAGAAAAAATAAGCGAAAATCTTTCCGAAATGACTGTCAGACATTGCCTGACGATGACAACGGGACATATCGCCTGCGTTATGAATGAGATGGTCTTTGAAGAAGACCCCGCAAAAGCGTTTCTTGCGTGCGATGTACAGAAAGAACCCGGAACATATTTTGTATATAATACGGGAGCGTCCTGTATGCTCGGGCTGATACTCGAAAGAAAGACGGGAAGAAAACTGTTTGATTACGCTTACGAAAAAATTCTATCACCGCTCGGTATAAAAGACGCGACTTGGTCTGAATGTGCGTCCGCGACAAACGAGGGCGGAATAGGGCTTCATATCAGCTGCCGAGACATAGAAAAGTTCGGGCTTATGCTGGCAAACGGCGGCGAATATGGCGGAAAACGCATTCTTTCGCAGGAATGGGTCGATATGGCAGGCGCCGCGCAGGTCTCAAACAAGGAAAACGGAGACAGCGGAACGGGCAACTGGACAAGCGGATACGGTTTCCAGTTCTGGCGAACCGCGCATGACGGATATCGCGGAGACGGTCTGAAAGGGCAACTCTGCATGGTTATGCCGAAGCATAAGGCCGTTGTTTCCATTGTTGCCTGCACAAAAGACATGGAAGCGGAAATAGCGGACGCCGTTACACTTGTGGAAAATTTGCTCGGCAAAAGCGATGAAACGTTTAATATTCCCGATTACAGACCGTCGGCAACGGATAAAGATATTTCCGATTTTGTCGGGAAAACCGTGATGTTGAAACCTAATCCGATAGGGCTGACTTCCGCAAAGCTCGAAAAAACGGATACGGGAATAGTTGTAACGCTTTTGAACGGCAACCGTGCGCAAACACTTTTTGCTGGAAACGGCTGTTGGGAAAAAAGCGAGTTTGAACTGCCCGCAATAACGCCGAAAATTTTGCCGATGATGATTTCAACCCGTCCCGAAAAAGTCCGCATCGCGTCATCTTTCACGGTTGAAAACGGCAAACTCGTTATAACGGCGCGCAATCTTTCAAATCCGCACACGGTAATCGTTTCGGCAGAAAAGCAAGAGAACGAAATCACCGTGCATCTCGACACGGTTTGGTTCCCTGAAATGCTTTCGGACAACGTTCGTGTTCTGAAAGGAAAATCGTAAGTCGATAAGAGGTTTATATGAAAGTTCTTATAACCGGCGCAAGTTCGGGAATAGGCAAAGAACTTGCAAGAAGTTTTTCAAAGCGCGGGGCTTCGCTTATCCTTGCTGCAAGACGAAAGGACAGGCTCGAAGAATTAAAGAACGAACTGGGCACAGATATTGAGATTGTTGTCTGCGACCTTTCGAAAAGAGAAGAAGTTTTCGCGCTTTATGACAGTCTGAAAAACAGCGGCATTGATATTCTTGTCAACAATGCGGGATTCGGACTTGTTTCCGACTTTCTGTCGGCGGATATTGACACGGAACTTGAAATGATTGATACGAACGCCGTCGCGCCGCACATACTGACAAAACTTTTTTACCGTGATTTTGTTCGGAGTGGAAAAGGAAGAATTCTTAATGTTGCATCCTCTGCGGCTTTTATGCCGGCAGGGCCGTATTTTTCGACGTATTACGCTACAAAATCCTACATTTATTCACTGACACGTGCCGTTGCAAAAGAAGCAAAAGCACACGGGGTCTGCATAAGTGTTCTCTGCCCCGGACCGGTAAGGACGGAATTTGACAGCCGTGCGGGGGTCGCAAGCAGCCTGAAAGGGCTTGACTGCGCCGATGTTGCGGAGTATACGGTAAAAAAGTTTCTTAAAGGAAAGGAAGTCATCATACCGGGGGCAAGCATACGTCTGCTCAAATTTGCCGCAAGGCTCTTACCAGATAAGACGTTGATTTCGCTGACGGCAAAACAACAAAAGAAAAAACTGAAATAGATTTATAATAACGGCTGTAAAAATGCGGTTTTACGGTTCTTCGAAAAAGTGCGATACAGCAAAAACAGAGCGCTCCGAAAAGGAACGCTCTGCAATTTTTTATTCAATGTTTTTAATACCCTGCTTCGACAAGACGCGGACAGGTCTTGTGTCCCTTGTATGCGGCAATGTATTGAATCATCCATTGATAATACTGGTCACCGAAGCCGCCTTTCATAGGTTCAAGGTCACGGCTGTATTCGGGCGTATAAAGATCGACGAACTGTCCGTTCGGCTGACGCTGCGCAACCCATTCGTTCCACCATGTCAGAATGACTATCTTCGGTCTGTACTTAAACGCCTGCTTCCACTGATTGTAGAAAGTAACGCCGTGCTGTCTTGACGTTGCGGACGGGTAGGACATATAGTTTGCCTGAGCCGCCGCACAAACACAAATCTGCTCATAATATATATTGCCCGTTGTGGTATCTGTTATCGGTGCACGGGGATTGTTGACGGTGTTATTCAGAAAACTCCAATTCTGAGTTTCGGAATTTTGAAGTCCCCACATGGTTCTGTAATTAAACTTCTTTCCGAGTAAAATAGCACCGGATGGGGTATTATACTGCGCGGCCCAATCGGTCTCGACCTCAACTCCCGTTGTACCGGTTCCGAGCATAAGAGGTTTCGCAAGTCCGTTTGCGTCAACACGCCAGTAAACCCAAAGATCCTTATATTTGTCAAGGCTTACAATGTTTCTGTATATCTGGTTGCAGACATCCCAGCCCTCAACGTTTCTGTTCCAGAAAACGACATACGGGGTCTTCAAACCCTCCGCACGCATTTTAAGACAGGTATCAAGCAGGAAAACAGTGGGTTTTACACCGTAAAGATCCCAGCCGGTCATTCCGCTGTTGCCGATAATGTCATTCTGCCAATTGGTAAGAACGTTTGTATTATCGATCACTATGAAGTCAACGCCCGCATTGGCAAGCTGCGTCATATGGGTTCTGACAACATTTTCGTCCATATTCGAATAATAGCCGAGCGCGGGTTCGGACCAATAATGGAAATAATTGGTCGGACCGTAATTTCCCTGCCCCGCAAGTATCTTCGAAAGGTCGTGGGTTACGCCAAAGTTGTATGCTTTTGCATAATCGTGCCATGTAGAATAGTTGATGCCTACAAGGTCATCTTTGAAAGTTATGTCAAGACCGTATTCGGATTCTTTGTAATCGGGATAAAGACTCTTGACATATTTCACATAGTCAGATTCTTCAACAGGTTTATCAAAACGGTCGCTTATGATTATGTCTCTTCCCGTGCCGCGAACTACGGTGCCGTCAACAGTCTGCCAGAACGGAACGACGTTTATCGCCGTATCGAACATTGAAGACGGGACACCCGCCAAAACATATGTCATAAAGAATGCGGAACTGTCGGAAATATCCGTCGGTCTGTAAACCGTTCCGTCATTTGCGCAAACAGAAGAATACACGGTCTTCAAATCAACGCGCTGTTCTTTGCCGTTGACGGAAATAAAGAATCCCGCAGAAGCGTAGTATGCGCTGTCAACGGTTGTGATAAGTCGCAGATCAGCAGACTCGGAAGAAAGCGTAACGTCCTCTTTGAGCTGGGCTTTGACGCCGAGTACGCCACCGTTTACGAATTTTGCGTAAGCGTTACCGGTCGAAGCCGTATACGGAACGGTCAGCGCCTCATCTTCGAACCAACCCGCGAAAACTTTGCCTTCGGAAGTCGGATAAGTGCCGGACGTCTTATACGGAGCGACATCGTAGGTTTCGCCGCTCGCAAGCGCAGCAGTCGGAAGAAAGCCCGCGACAAGCGCAATCATAATAAACGCAATCGCTGCGCGCAATAAACTTTTTTTCATAATTGTGTCCCTCTTTGCAATGATATAAAATGCTCGACAAAAACTAAAACCAAGGATTCCAATTCGTCTCTTTGTTCTCTCCGCCGTCTTCAAGCGAGGGAATTTGAGAAGTCGTTATAACGTCTTCCGTTTCGACGAATTCAATTTCAGGTCTCATAAACATAGCCGAAAATCTCCTTATTATATAATTTGTATATTTATTATACCGCAAAGCAAAGATTTTGTCAATAAGCGTCGTAGTAAAAACTCCCCGATTTTAATAGTCGAAATCAACAAAAAAACAGACGCATTTTCAGCGTCTGTCACATTTGGTATAAAAACTGCAAGCGTATAAGCCGAGTTCTGTTCGGAAAACTTCTTTTCCGCTGCGATCATCTATCTCGAACGCACGTTACCGTGCGTCTCCAGCTACCTTTAAGACACGATGGGCGGCGTATAAGTCTTTTCTGCGGTATTGCTCCGGATAGGGTTTACACAGACAGACGGCGTTACCGCCGTCCCGGTGGGCTCTTACCCCGCCTTTTCACCTTAACCGATTGCTCGGATGTTCTTTTCTGTTGCACTGTCCCGGGAGTTGCCTCCGGCGGACGTTATCCGTTATCCTTGCCCATAGGAGCTCGGACTTTCCTCAGGGAGAACCTTTCGGCGCATCCCCGCGATCGCACCGCTTGCAGTATATTATCTTTTTATGCTCAGTCTTTATTCACTATTTACCAAGCGTTTGCGCCGTCCGAACCGGGACGCGGCGGAAGGTCTTTCCCGTCATCTTCGCCGAAATATTCGTCCTGAACGTCATCCAAATCGACAAGTCTTCTGCGAACTCTGTGATATCTTTTTGCGCCGGGAACGATCTTTCCCGTCTTTATATCATGACGCCTTTTCATCTCTTTAAATTTCGGCAAAAGTGAGGGAATACAAACGGCAATGCCGAAAAGAAGTGCGCCGAATCCGAAAATAACAAGAGTTATTTTTGAATCCCAACCTCTGTCTTTAAGAATGAAAAACGGAAAAATAACACCCAATACGATGAACAAGACGATGGAAAACGTCAATGCCCAAACCTGTCCCTGTTTCATAAAGCACCTTCCGTGAATGATAAAATCTCAAAATCAACGCAGAGCAAAACTCTGTATTGAATATTATATAACAAAAAAAACGGATTGTCAACAGATGACTTATTTTTTTGCGATAAGAATGCCAAAACAAAATACGTTACAAAAAAATCATAAATATTCAGATAGAATTTTCCTGTTTGACAATGCAGAATTTTGTGTATTTTTAACAAACTTCACATTCGAATTAAAAAATACGGCTTGACAGGCTTGACAAACGATTTATATATATGGTATAATAACCCGCTTAATGACAATGAAAATGGGTGTTTGTGCCCCTTTGGGCGGTCAAAAGCGGTTTTTATGTGAAATCAGAGGTTTTAACAGCGATTTCGGTGACTTTTTTTCAAACATAGGGCAAAGCCTGTACGAGCAGAAACATTGCTCGGTTCGGTCACGGAAAACATCTGTTTTTTAAGGAAAGCCGACGCCGCAAAAACTGTTATGGGCGCAAAACCGTGATTTCGGGTGTCCGAAGAAAACGTTGTTTAATAATTTTGGTTATAAGATAAATTTGAACGGAGTTGATTTTACCGATGACAGCAAATCTCGATCCCAGAGAGGTCGGCGCGCACTGGTCAACGGATCTCAAACCCGGTCAACTGCAAAGAGTTGACTTTTCCAAGATCCGACAGATCCAGGCCGTTCCCAACCTGATCGACATTCAGCTCAGATCGTACAAATGGTTCGTTGAAGAGGGAATGAAGGACGTTCTCAAAGACTCCTCCAACATCATCGACCATACGGGAACCATAGTTCTCGATTACATTGATTATGCGATCGACAAAGAGCCGAAGTATTCCGAGGCGGAATGCAAAGAAAGAGATGCGACATACGCCGCGCCCCTGCGCATCACCTGCCGTCTGACGAACAAAGAGACCGGCGAAATTCAGGAGCAGGTCGTGTTCTTCGGCGATTTCCCGCTTATGACGGAAACGGGAACATTCATCATCAACGGTGCGGAACGCGTTGTTGTTTCCCAGCTCGTAAGATCTCCCGGCGCGTACTTCACAAGAGAAGTGGACAAAACCGGTAACAAACTTTTTGCCGGCACCGTTATGCCGAACAGAGGTCCGTGGATAGAATACGAAAAGGACGCAAACGACGTTCTGTTCGTAAGAGTTGACAAGGGCAAGAAATTCCCCGTAACAACGCTTATCAGAGCGTTCGGCATCGACACCGACGAAAAGATAAAAGAGACATTCGGCGAAGACGAATGTGTTCTTGCGACGCTTGAAAAAGAATACGCAACGAAGAAAGATTTCGGCGTATCCGAAACTCCGAGAAATCAGGCGCTCAAAGAACTTTATATGAAACTCCGTCCGGGAGAACCCGCAACGGTGGACGGCGCGATAGCGCACATCGACAATCTCTTCTTCAATGAGAGAACTTATGACCTGACCCGCGTCGGCAGATATAAATATAATAAGAAACTTTCTCTTGCGGGCAGAATCACTTCCCGCCCCGCTTCCCGTCCCGTTTGCGACCCCGTCAGCGGCGAAATAATCGTTGACGCAGGCGAAGTTATCACGAGAGAGAAAGCAAAAGAAATAGAAACTGCGGGTGTTTTCGACGTTTACATCGTTGTTGACGAAAAGGAACTCCGCGTCTTCTCCAACGGAATGGTCGATATGCTTGAATTCTGCAAGCGCAACGGCTATGAGTTTACGAGAGAAGAACTTGAACAGAACGGCGTTACCGAATGGGTAAAACTCGACGTTCTCCGCGAGATTCTCGACTCCGCATCAAAGAAAGAGGAGATTCTTGCAGCCGCAAAGGCAAGAATTGCGGAACTCATTCCCATGACTATCTGCAACGAAGACCTCTTTGCATCGATAAACTATATCCTCGGTCTGAACCACGGCATCGGTGTGGTTGACGATATCGACCACCTCGGCAACCGTCGTATTCGTTCCGTGGGCGAATTGTTGCAGAACCAGTTCCGCATCGGTTTCAGCCGCATGGAAAGAACGATAAGAGAGCGTATGAATATGCAAAATATCGAAACGCTCACTCCGACAAATCTTCTGAACACCCGCCCCGTCAGCGCGGCAATCAGAGAATTTTTCGGTTCTTCCCCGCTTTCGCAGTTCATGGATCAGACCAACCCGTTGGCGGCAATTACTCATAAGAGAAGACTTTCCGCCCTCGGTCCCGGCGGTCTGACAAGAGACCGCGCAAGCTTTGAAGTCCGCGACGTTCACTACACGCACTACGGAAGAATGTGTCCGATTGAGACACCCGAAGGTCCGAACATCGGTCTTATCTCTTACCTTTCGAGTTATGCGCGCATGAATGTGTACGGCTTTATCGAAGCTCCTTATCGCAAAATTGAAAAAAGAAAGAACGCCGACGGCGAGATCGAATGCTTCGTTACTGATGAAGTTGAATATATGACCGCGGATGTGGAAGACGCATACGTTGTTGCGCAGGCAAACGAGCCTCTTGATGAAAACGGCTGTCTGCTGCACAAGAGAGTTGCGGTTCGTTACAGAGACGAGATAATGGAAACTGACAGAGCAAACGTTGACTACATCGACGTTTCGCCGCGAATGGTCGTTTCCGTTGCGACATCTCTTATCCCGTTCCTTGAAAACGACGACGCTATCCGTGCCCTCATGGGTTCGAACATGCAGCGTCAGGCAGTTCCTCTCATCAAAACGGAAGCACCCATCGTCGGAACCGGTATGGAATACAGAGCAGGCACGGACTCGGGCGTTTGTATCCTTGCCAAAAACGGCGGTGTTGTTGAAAAGGCAGATGCGCGTGAAGTTCTCGTAAGAAACGATGAGGGCATCCTCGACAGATACCTTACAACCAAATTCCTCCGTTCGAACCAGGCTACCTGTATCAACCAGCATGTCATCATCAAAAAGGGTCAGCGCGTTGAAGCGGGACAGGTTCTTGCGGACGGTCCTTCGACCGACCACGGCGAACTTTCTCTCGGCAAAAATATGCTTATCGGCTTCATGACATGGGAAGGTTACAACTACGAGGACGCGGTTCTTCTGAACGAAAACCTTGTAAAACAGGATAAATACACTTCCATTCATATAGAAGAATATGAGATAGACGCAAAAGAAACGAAACTCGGTCCCGAAGAGATCACGAGCGACATTCCGGGCGTCGGAAAAGACCTGCTTGCGAACCTTGACGAAAACGGTGTTATCCGTATCGGAGCAGAGGTTCACAGCGGCGACATTCTCGTCGGCAGAGTTTCGCCGAAGGGCGACACCGAGCAGACCGCGGAAGAAAGACTTCTCCGCGCGATATTCGGAGAGAAATCCAGAGAAGTCCGCGATACTTCGCTTAAAGTTCCTCACGGTGAAAGCGGTATCGTAGTTGACGTCAAGACATTCACAAGAGAAAACTCAAACGAACTTTCACCCTCGACAAATAAAATTGTCCGCGTATACCTTGCACAGCGCAGAAGAATCTCTGTCGGAGACAAAATGGCAGGCCGTCACGGTAACAAGGGTGTTATTTCGAGAATACTTCCGCAGGAAGATATGCCGTTCCTTGAAGACGGTCGTCCGCTCGACATCGTTCTTAACCCGCTCGGCGTTCCTTCCCGAATGAACATCGGTCAGGTGCTTGAAGTCCACCTCGGCAGAGCTGCGGCGGAACTCGGTTGGAAGATAATGACGCCCGTTTTCGACGGTGCGAAAGAGACCGAGATTTCGAAAGCACTTGAATTTGCGAAGATAACCAGAGACATCTATCCCTGCGAAGAGATAGAGAACAAAGCGGTATTCATGGAAGTCGATACCGAAAAGGGCGGCAAAGACCTTCAAAGAATAGACAAAGAGTGGATAGCGGAGAACAAGGAAGAGTTCGACAGACTTGTTGCCGAAAAGAAGATAAAGATAATCGACGGCAAAGTAACTCTTCGCGACGGCAGAACGGGTCAGCGTTTCGACAACCCCGTAACTGTCGGATACATGTACTTCCTCAAACTTCACCACCTTGTTGACGATAAGATCCACGCACGTTCGACAGGTCCCTACTCCCTCGTTACGCAGCAACCCCTCGGCGGTAAAGCCCAGTTCGGCGGTCAGCGTTTCGGAGAAATGGAAGTTTGGGCGCTTGAAGCATACGGCGCGGCTTACACGTTGCAGGAAATGCTTACCGTAAAATCGGACGATATCATCGGCCGTGTAAAGACGTTCGAAGCCATTGTAAAGGGAAAGAACGTTCCGAAAGCGGGCGTTCCCGAATCGTTCAAGGTTCTTGTAAAAGAACTTCAATCGCTCGGTCTGGAAGTCAAGGTTCTCGACAAGCAGAAGCAGGAAATAGATATTTCCACGTCGCTTGAAGACGATCCGGACGATTACAGACAGATCCGCGACGATAAGAAAGAAATCGCAGAAGCAATGGGCGATGAAGACGAATATATGACGGAGATCGACGACGACGGCTTCTTCACCGAAGACCTCGACGCTTCCGATTTCCTCGATGACGAGTTTGCGTCCGGTCATTCGGATGACGACACGTTTGATTTATAATAAGGAGGGCAACGGATAATGACAGATGAAATGAACATTGCCGAAAACGGCGTCGAAGAACAGAATCTTTACGAAGACGCTCTCCGTTCCGCCGAAAAAGAGATCGAAAAGGATAACGTTTTTGAATCCATAAAAATAGGTCTCGCATCCCCCGAAAAGATCCGTTCCTGGTCTCACGGCGAGGTCAAGAAACCGGAAACAATAAATTACCGAACCCTTAAACCCGAAAAAGACGGTCTTTTCTGCGAGCGTATCTTCGGTCCCATGAAGGACTGGGAATGCCATTGCGGCAAATACAAGAGATTCCGTTACAAGGGCAAGGTCTGCGAACGCTGCGGTGTTGAAATCACAAAAGCAAAGGTCAGAAGAGAAAGAATGGGTCACATCGAACTTGCGGCTCCCGTTTCTCATATCTGGTATTTCAAAGGAATCCCCTCGCGTCTGGGTCAGATGCTTGACATTCAGCCGCGTCAGCTCGAAACGGTTCTTTACTTCGGAAAATATCTCGTAACGGAAGTCAGCGACGCGATTCCCGCATCCGAACTTCAAAAGAAACAGACTCTTTCCGAAAAAGAATACGTTGAGATGAAAGAGCGTTACGGCGATGAGTTCAAAGCCGAAATGGGCGCGGAAGCGGTTAAAAAACTGCTCAAAGAAATTGACCTTGAAGAACTTTCCGCTTCTCTGAAAAAAGAACTTGAAGAGTCCGTAGGTCAAAAGAGACTTAAACTGCTCAAAAGACTTGAAGTCGTTGAATCGTTCAGACTTTCGGGCAACCGTCCCGAATGGATGATACTCGACGTTATCCCGGTAATTCCGCCGGATATCCGTCCCATGGTCCAGCTTGACGGCGGCAGATTTGCAACGTCCGACCTCAACGACCTTTACAGAAGAGTTATAAACAGAAACAACCGTCTTAAAAAACTTCTCGACCTCCATGCGCCCGAAATAATCGTCCGCAACGAGAAGAGAATGTTGCAGGAAGCGGTTGACTCCCTCATAGACAACGGCAGAAGAGGAAAGCCCGTCAGCGGTCCGAACAACAGAGCGCTGAAATCCCTTTCCGACGTGCTTAAAGGCAAGCAGGGACGTTTCAGACAGAACCTGCTCGGTAAACGTGTTGACTATTCGGGACGTTCCGTTATCGTTGTCGGCCCCGAACTTAAGATCTATCAGTGCGGGCTTCCGAAAGAAATGGCTCTCGAACTTTTCAAGCCGTTTGTAATGAAGAGACTGACCGACCTTGACAAGAACCTGAATATCAAGAGCGCGAAAAAAGCCGTTGAAAGAGCGGAAGACTGCGTTTGGGACGCACTTGAAAATGTAATCAAGGAATATCCCGTAATGCTTAACCGCGCACCGACGCTTCACCGTCTCGGCATTCAGGCGTTCGAGCCTGTTCTCGTTGAAGGCAGAGCGCTGAAACTGCACCCGCTTGTTTGTACCGCATTCAACGCGGACTTTGACGGCGACCAGATGGCGGTTCACGTTCCCCTTTCGGCGGAAGCGCAGGCGGAAGCAAGGTTCCTTATGCTTTCCGCAAACAACCTGCTTCGTCCTCAGGACGGAAAGCCGGTTGCGGTTCCGACACAGGACATGATCCTCGGTTCGTTCTATCTTACCATCGTCCGCGACGACGAAGCGGGAGCATGGGCGGTCGAGAAAGACAAGAACGATTCTCTCATCGTCAAACTTGACGAAAACGGCGAACCCGTCAAAAGAGGTAAATCGTTCAGAAACGTTGACGAAGCAATGGTTGCTTACGATGCCGGTGCAATAGGCATTCATGCACCCGTCATGATCCGTATGGAAAAGACCGTCAACGGCGAAAAGAAACGGAAAAACGTTCTGACCACGGTCGGACTTATAATCTTCAACAATCCCGTTCCGCAGGATCTCGGATTTGTTGACAGAAGCGACCCCGAGCATGAATTTGACCCCGAAATCAAGTTTGTGGTAACAAAGAAAACTCTCGGCAAGATCATAGACCGTTCAATCCGTGTTCACGGCATAACAAGAACCTCCGAAGTGCTTGACGCGATCAAGGCACAGGGTTACAAATACTCCACCCAGGCGGCAATAACCATTTCCGTTTCGGACATGATAGTTCCGCCCGAGAAACAGAGCATTATTGCAGAATCCGAGCAGAAAGTTGCGAAAGTCGAGAAACTTTACAAGAGAGGCATGATTTCCGACGAGGAAAAATACGGTCAGATAGTTTCCATTTGGGACAGCACGACCTCTGCGGTTACGAAGAAGTTGCAGGAGAACCTGAGCGAAAAGAACCCAATCAACATGATGGCGGTTTCCGGCGCCCGCGGCTCCATCGACCAGATCCGTCAGCTTTGCGGTATGCGCGGACTTATGGCAAACACCTCCGGTAAAGCGATAGAAGTTCCCATCAGAGCGAACTTCCGTGAGGGTCTTACCGTTCTTGAATACTTCATTTCTTCGAGAGGCGCGCGTAAAGGTCAGGCGGACACAGCGCTCCGTACCGCAGACTCCGGTTACCTGACAAGAAGACTTGTCGATGTTTCGCAGGATGTTATCATCAGAGACGACGACTGCGGCGCGACGACGGGCGTTTGGGTTTCCGAAATCAGCGAGGGAGACGAAAAGATCGAGTCGTTTGAAGCAAGACTTCTCGGCAGATTCCCCGTTGACGACATAGTTGACCCGACCACAGGCGAAGTTATAGTTGCAAAAGACTGCGAAAGACCGATGACCGAAGCGGACGCGAAGAGAATTTCCGCGGCGGGCATTACAAGAGTTCAGGTTCGTTCCGTTCTCGGCTGCCGCTGCAAACACGGTGTCTGCGCAAGATGCTACGGTGAAAACCTTGCAACCTCCGAGACCGTAAACGTCGGCGAATCCGTCGGAATCATTGCGGCACAGTCGATAGGCGAACCCGGTACGCAGTTGACGATGAGAACGTTCCACACCGGCGGTGTTGCGAGCGGCGGCGGTGACATCACGCAGGGTCTTCCCAGAGTTCAGGAACTTTTCGAAGTACGTCACCCGAAAGTTATGGCAATTCTTGCGGAGATCTCGGGCACTATCGCATTCAGCCAGGTAAAGAACGCTGTTTATGCTACTATCACGAACTCCGAAACAGGCGAAGAGAGCCAGGTTCTTATCCCCTACGGCGCACGTCTGAAAGTCAAAGAGGGCGACACCGTGGAAAAGGGACAGGAACTGACTTCCGGTTCTTCCGACCCGCAGGATATACTCCGCATCAAAGGCGAACACGCGGTTCAGGAATATATCATCGCGGAAATTCAGAAAGTTTACCGCAGACAGGGCGTTGACATAAACGACAAGCACATTGAGATAATCATTCGTCAGATGATGCGCAAAGTCAGAGTTGTTGACCCCGGTTCATACGAGATCTTTGCGGATTCGATAATAGACAAGTCCGAACTTCTTGACTACGAGAAGCGTTACGAAGAAGACAAGGCAGAGGGCAAGGACGTAACGCCCATCACCGTTTCTCCCGTACTTCTCGGTATTACCAAGTCGGCGCTTGCAACAGAATCTTTCCTTTCCGCAGCATCGTTCCAGGAGACGACGAAAGTCCTCACGGAAGCGGCTATCAAGGGCAAGGAAGACCAACTTATCGGCTTGAAAGAAAACGTAATCATAGGCAAACTTATCCCCGCAGGAACGGGACTCGAAAGATACAGAAGAGTTCACGTTGTCGAAGAGGATTAAGAGAAAACCGAAAAGTTTTATCCCCGAAAGGCATACGCCTTTCGGGGAACTTTTTTGCGCAGACCGTATATATCCGAATTTTTGCAGAGAGATAAAGACTCAATATTGTCTCACAGCGAAGCGAAAACTTGACAACTTGAAGTGTTTGTAGTATAATTATTATGTATGCCTATGGCTTGCCACTCCGAAGCGGAGAAAAGACCGCTTCAAAAACAGGAACACAAACGGAGGCGCACAAAATGAAAAAGATAATATCTCTGACAATTACAGTCATACTTTTACTTTCAACGCTGTTTTCTTTTGTTTCATTCGCAAATGCGGAACTTGAAAACGGTCTGCAATCCGAAGCATATATCGTAACGGACGCCGCGACGGGACAGATACTGTATGCGAAAAATCATGAGAAACAGGAAACGCTTTCCGGCATAACAAAAGTTATGACGGCGGCAATAGCTCTTGAAAAACTCGAACTTGACGCAAACGCGACGGCAACTATCTCCGCTGTCGGAAACGATGTTGTACCGAGAGATACGATAAACATTTCGCTTGTCGAGGGGGAGACAGTTGACATAAAATCGCTTTTGCACGCAACTCTTTTGGCAGGGGCAAACGATGCGGCGAATGTTCTTGCGGAAGCGGCAAGCGGTTCGATCGAGAATTTTGTAAAGCAAATGAACGAAAAGGCAACCGCACTCGGCTGCAAAAACACAAAGTTCTATAATGCAAACGGGCTGACGTCGGACACGGCACAAAACAATGTGACGACGGCTTACGACTATGCACTTATCATGAAATATGCTATGGAAAACGCATATTTCAAACAGATAATAAAACAGACGACATATACTATACCGGAAACAAACAAGAGTGCCGCAAGGGAAATATCGACGTCTTACAATCTGCTGAAAAAGAACGGTTTTTACGAATATTCGACAGGCGGCGCCGTCGGCTACTCAAAGGCGTCGGGCTATACCGCAGTCTCGTCCGCACTGAACGGAGACAAAGAACTTATATGCGTTGTTCTCAACTGTCCGCAGGGAGAAGCGCGCTTTGCGGATACGCAAAAACTCTTTGATTACATATTCGACAATTTTGAATATTCAACACTTACGCAGGACGATATTCGGTCAAAAACAGTTGATGTACTCTCCGAAGACGGCACGCAGATAATCGCAAAGGCAACACTGACTTTGCCGGGAGAGATAAAGGTTCTTCTGCACAAGGATATCGCAAAAGAAAATCTGATAATAACGGACACTACCCCCGAAAGTTTCAAAGCGGAAGCGGAGAATCAGTCGGTAACGATAACAGCAAATTCGGACTTGATGTTCAGTCCCGTTGCGACGTCATATCTGCAAGCGTCAACGGAAATTCTCGCAACGCCCGAACCGGTGACAGCGCTCTCGGAAACCGCTCCCGAATCGAAAAATTCGTTCGGAAGCGTTGTTCTGACAATACTCAAAGTTATAGGAATAATCATTCTTGTAATTATCGCGGGCGTTATAGTTTTCGCCGTCTATGCGGTCGTTTCAAACAACAAGCGCAGAAGGCAGAGAGCGGAGCGCAGAAGACGCGAACGCGACGGTGAGCCGACGGACGAAGAAGAAAGAAACGAAAGACCTCAAAGAAGAGGAAACACGCTTGCAAGAAGAAACGGACGGTCGTCCGAAAGACGAAAATAACTTATGCAATACGATAATATAAGCGAGGTCTACGACAAATTCAACGACGACTTCGATTACGAAAAATACCTGAATGCGGTCTTTCGCCGTTTTGCGCTCCGAAAAGAGGGGCTTATCCTCGATTGCGGTTGCGGCACGGGCGTTCTGATGGAAAAGCTGACAGACCTCGGCTATGACTGCACGGGAGTGGACGCTTCCGAAAATATGCTTGAAAGCGCAAGAGAACGCTTTGAAAAGGCGGGCAAGCAGGCGCATCTCGTGTGTCAGGAATTGGAAGATATAGATATGTACGGGGCGTATGACATCGTGTTCTGCACGCTCGACACAGTCAACCATATACTGTCGCTCCGAGGATTGAGAACTTTTTTCAAAAGCCTTTTCAATTTTACAGAACCGGGCGGAAGTTTTGTTTTCGATATCAAGACAAAAGCGGCGTTTGAGACTTCAACCATGCCGAATGTCTGCGAAAAAGACGGCGATATGCTTATTGTACGCGGACAGTTCGACGGAACGCACGCATGGTACGACCTGACCGCATTTGAGCAGACGGAAAACGGTTACGAGCGGTTTGACGACTCCGTGGAAGAAAGATTTTATACGGAAGAAACGATAAAAGAGACGCTGAAAGCGGCGGGATTTATGTATGCGGGAAGCATAAAACGCAAAGAACGCATAATATACTGCGCCCGAAAGAGAGAGCAATGACCGAAAAACTTTTGAAATACACTTGCGACGGCGCAAGAATACACGTTGTTTTTCTGAATGAAGCGGTCAAAGAGATAAGCAGAGTTCATTCGCTTTCCGAAAGCGACACTTCACGGCTCGGACAGGCGGCTGCATTGGCACAATGCCTGACGGCGGACAGAAAAGAGGACAACGCATCGGTTGCCGTGTCAATCAGATTTCCCGACTCCGATAAAAGTTACACGGCAATAGCAGAAACAGACGGACGGGTTCGCGGAATGTGCGACAAGGCGGGAAGTTCCGTTTCGGACGAAGTAATTTTGGAAGTCACACAGAAACTGACCGTTCGTGGCGACTATTCAAGCATCGTCGAGGGCAAAGACATCGAAGACGCCATAGCGCATTATTACAAAACAAGCCAACAGGTCGAAGCACATTGCGCGGTGTTGACTTTCGGAAAGACCTATTGCTGTCTGCTTGTGGAACAGTTCCCGATAACCTGCGAAGCGGAGGAAGTCTTTCGCCATGCGGCGGACAGAGAATGGGAACACTTACAGCCGTTCATAACCGCGACGGAATTAACAGACGAAATACTTAAAATATTTGAAAAGTACAGAAAAGTCGCGGACACTCCGCTCCGTTTCGGCTGCACCTGCAATCGTCGAAGCGTTCGGGCGGCACTCTCGGCTGTGGACAAAGAAGAATTGAAAAATGCGGCGGACGAGGACGGTTTTGTCTCGGTCAACTGCAAATATTGCGGCAAGCATTACAGGATAAACGTTAGCGAGGACTGAAAAATGAGTAAATACACCGATAAACTTTGCGGCATGGACGCATACGGCAGATATGTGCCGACACAGGACGGGAAAAAGACGGATAAAGAAGTCGGAATGTTCTATTTTTGTTGGCTCGGCTCCATGGACAGAAAGTTATATGACATTCAAAAAATGCTTGATGAAAACCCGAACGCGCTTTGGGACGCGACGGGTCCCGACGAAAGCCCTCTTTGGGGCTTCCATTTCTGGGGCGAACCGTTGCTCGGTTATTACAACTGCGAGGATGAGTTCGTTATCCGCAAGCATCTTGAAATGCTGACCGCCGCGGGAATAGATTACATCGCGTGCGACTGCACAAATGCGGCGATTTACCCCGCCGTATACCTTAAACTGCTTCAAAATATAGACAAGTTGCAGAAAGAGGGCAAGAACCCGCCGAAGATATGCGCTTACACAAACGCAAATTCGGTAACGACCGTCAGAACTCTTTTTGCCTGCTTCTACGAAAAGAAGAATCTTTATCCCGACGCATGGTATGCGCCGAACGGCAAACCCGTTGTCATAGCAAGACTGGACGAGAACAACGAAGTACTTGAACCCGATATTGCCGAGTGTTTTGACATCAGAAAAAGCCAATGGCCGAACGAAGAAGTAAAAAATGACGCATTTCCGTGGATGGAATGGTTTTGGCCGCAGCCGAATCACAACGGTTTTATGTCCGTTTCCGTCGCACAGCACAGCAAAGGCACGTTTTTCCAATGCGAGGGAAACTGGGGCAGAGGATATGACCATAAAGGCAATGAAAATCACGACAGTTACCGTCTCGGACAGAACTTTGAAGCGCAATGGAGCACGGCAATAAATTCGCCCGACGTAAAAAATGTTTTCGTTACGGGTTGGAATGAATGGGGCGCGCAAAAAATAAATCTCGGCGGAGATATAATATTCGTAGACTGCTTCAACGAGGAGTATTCAAGAGACATCGAACCGCTGAAAGGCGGCTATGAGGATGCATTTTATCTGCAACTCATACGGAATGTCAGACGCTTCAAGGGGCAGAGCGAAAACACGGAGCGCGGCTGCAAAAAGGCAATAGACGTTTACGGCGACGATGCGCAATGGAACGACGTCTGCTCCGTATATATGCCCATATCCGACGTCAACGAGGGAAGAAACTTCGCATCGCAGGATCCCGATATAATCTATACGCAGGAGCCCGCCAAGAACAACATCGTTGAGATTAAAGTCGCGCACGATGAAGAAAACGTATATTTCCGAGTAACGACCGAAAATCCGATAACGGAAAGAACGACACCGAACTGGATGAACCTGTTCATCGGCGCGGGCAAACCGCACCAATGCGGCTGGGAGACGTATTCGTACGTTCTGAACAGACGCGAAGTCGGTTCCTTTGACGCGCTGAATATGTCGGGCAACACCGGTTCTTACAGAAAGACGAACATACACATTGATAAAAACAAGATGTATGTTGCCGTTCCGAGAAGAATGATAGGCGCCGACGGCGACTGCCCCTCGATATATTTCAAGGTTGCGGACAGCGTAAAAGAATTCCGCAACATAAACGACTACTACGCAAGCGGAAAATCCGTTCCGATGGGCAGACTCAGTTTTATATACAATTTCTGATATTAAAGATTTACGGGGCTGTAAAAAAATGCAAGTTTTTTTACAGCCCCTATATTTTTATTCAATTTTGAGAATATATGCTTTTTATTTGCATAAAAATGTGAAAACAATCAACAATTATAAAAATATGCGCTCAAACTATTGAAAAAATTGTAGTAATATGTTATAATTCATATATCCCATCTAACATAGCAAAGAAAAGGATTATTTCAATGAAAAAGAAACTGAGTTTTAAAGAATATGTATACGTCGCAAGCATGCTCTTCGGTATGTTTTTCGGAGCGGGCAATCTTATTTTTCCCGTACATATGGGACAGTCTGCCGGTTCAAACGTTTGGACGGCGGTTCTCGGTTTTCTCATCACAGGTGTTGGGCTTCCCCTGCTCGGAGTTGCGGCGCTCGGCATAAGCCGCAGTACGGGGCTTTTTGATTTGAGCAGTAAGACGTGTAAACCTTACGGCTATTTTTTCACCTGTCTGCTGTATCTGACGATAGGACCGTTTTTTGCCATTCCCCGTTGCGCGACGACCTCTTTCACGGTCGGACTTGAACAACTTCTTCCGAAAAGCGATTACGGCAGGCTTTATCTTTTCCTTTTTACGTTCGCATTCTTCCTTGCCGCGCTTATGTTCTCCCTCTTTCCGGGCAAGATATTAACTTGGGTCGGAAAAATACTCAACCCGTGTTTTCTTGTATTCCTCGGAATACTTGTCGTTGTTTCGCTTATCAATCCCACAGCGTCTGTATCTTCCGTCGCGCCCGAAGGCAATTACGTTGATCAACCGTTTTTTGCGGGCTTTCTTGACGGATACAACACCATGGACGCGCTTGCAAGCCTTGCGTTCGGCATAATCGTTGTCAACGTTATCAAAAGCCTCGGTGTCACCGAACCGGGAGCGGTTGCGACCAATACGGTCAAATCGGGCATTTTCAGTTGTCTTTTCATGGCAGTGATATATGTTGCGGTCGCCGTTGTCGGCACACAGAGCCGCGGCGCATTTGCGACAAGCGAAAACGGCGGCATCGCACTTGCGCAGATAGCCGAACATTATCTCGGTTTTGCGGGACTTATCGTTCTTGCCGCAACAGTCACCCTTGCCTGCCTGAAAACGGCGGTCGGACTCATAACAAGCTGCGCGGAAACGTTTACGGCGCTGTTCAGAAAAGGACCGAATTACAGAACTTGGGCAATAATTTTCAGCGCGCTTTCTTTTATATTCTCCAACTTCGGACTGAGCAACATCATAACCTACTCCGTACCCGTGCTGATGTTCCTGTACCCGCTTGCGATAGTGCTGATACTGCTCGCGCTGTTCGGCAAATTCTTCGGGCACGACAAAAAGGTCTATGCGTTTACAATAGGCTTCACATTGCTCCCCTCGCTTTACGACGGCTTTATGTCGCTCAATAAAAGCGTCACGATAATCGACAGCGCCGCGATAGAAGCGATAACAAGCAAATATCTGCCGTTTTCCGCTCTCGGTCTCGGCTGGATATGTCCCGCCGCGCTCGGCCTCATCATCGGGCTTATCGTTCACTTCGCATCAAAATCAAAGCAAAAACCGTCACTCGGTTAAAATATGTATACTAAACTAAAAATTAAGACAAATAAAAAATCTCCCGTTTGGGAGATTTTTTATTTGCTTTCTCTGATTTTTTCGACAAACCGTTTTTTTCGTATAAGCAGAAAAATCAGCGCACCGATGATTCCGCCGAGAGTGTTCAATATCAGATCGTCTATATCCGTGCTTCTGCCGACAAAATATTGTGCGGTCTCGATAAAGAGCGAAAAGAAAAAAGTGAACAGAATACCTTTTACGGTTTTGCCCGTCAACAAAGACGCAAGAAAACCGACGGGAACAAAAAGTCCGATATTGCCGAGCAGATTTATCCAAAGCGAATAGTTATGCCCGTTTCTGTAATCGGCACGGACAAGCCTGAAAACGCGGAAAGGTTCAAGGTTTATATCGCCGTAATCCGCAAAAACAAATTCAATCCCGTTTCCGTTCAGGTGCATTTCGGGCAAAAGCGTCTGTGAAATTATGCCCGCGACAATCATCGCGAAAACGACAACGGCAACATCTCTGCCGAAATACACGCTTTCGTTTTGTTTTTTCAGTCTGCGCCGCTTTCTTCTTCTGAAAAGCGCCGCGCCGACGCCCGCAGCTGCCAAAAACGGCAGCATTTTTATGCAAAAGAGCAAAATATATCTCATTCGGATTCTCCGTTTGAATATTCGTTATGTTTTATGGTAAAACTTTCCGTATGAAAGGTTTTCTGAAAAAGGACGATTACCGCCTGCGGTTTGCGCCGCCGAAAAAGAATATTAAAGTCGATATCCTTGTTGTCGGGGGCGGTTTGGAGGGAATAACAACGGCATTTCTCGCCGCGGAAAAAGGATTCAATGTCGCGGTGGCGGAACGCTTTTTTATCGGGTCGGGACGAACGTCTTTTATGCAGGGTTGTCTTACACCGAACTTAAAAACGGCGGATGCAACTAAAAAATATGACGAACACGCAAAACTTATAACGACCCTTGCGAAAGAATCGGGTGAACTTTCCGTTTCAAGGCTTCCGTTTTTTTTCTTTTCCGAAAAGCCTCTGAATCTTCCGACAGAGGCAGACTTTTTCAACGGAGAAGAACTTTCCGAGTTCGGCGGCAAAGTTCCCGACGGTGCGATTTTTCGTAACGGTGCGCTTTCGTTTTCTCCCGTCGTTCTGTGCAAAGCCCTTGCGGAAAGAGGCAGACTGTCGGGAGCTCAGATATTTGAAAGAACAAGTATAGTTTCCGTCTTTGACAAAACGGCGACCACCGACAGCGGGGTTGAAATAACGTTCAAAACACTTGTCAACACAACCGGAAAAGGCGAAAATGCGAAACGGCGTTTTCTTCTCCGCGCGGAATTTGTCGGAGAAAAACTGCCCGGTCTTGCGTTCAAAGACACAGAGTTTTGCCCATTGACGGCTGTTTCGAAAGACGGAAAAACGCTTGACGTAGCGCTGACCGCAAGAACAAAGGCGGGCGCGTTTTTCGAAAAGAAACGGCTCGGTGAAAGCCTTGCGGCGATACTGCCCGTTTGTCCGGCGGAAAAACGGAGTTATATCGGAGAGTGTCAGGGCGATTATTCAGTTGCGGGGATCTGCGAACGGTGTCTTTGCAGAGAAAGCAATAATTTCGGTTTGAGCTAAAATCTTTTGGTTCAGTATATTTCAACCGATATTATTCGGCTTCTCCCGTCAGTACAGGCAGAGTAGACGCATCATGAACAACACAAAAATAACAGATACGCGCTGCGGCGATTTTCGTCACAGCGCGTTTTCGATTTCCCTTGAAGAATTTCAAGCCTCGTTATCCGATTGATTGCGAACAGTTATTCCGCAACGACGGTCAGTTCTCCGTCTTTCACATCAACGGTAACCTTTTTGGGAATCATATCCGCATCGCACATATCCGAAACGACCTTGTCCTCAATTTCGCGCTGAACCACTCTGCGGACATTGCGTGCGCCGTATTCGGAACTGTAAGACATATCCGCAAGTTTTTCAACCGCGGCGTCCGTGCATTCAAACTCAATCTCTCTTTCACGAAGACCGTCGGCAAGATCAGACAGAAATATTCTGACGATGCTTCCGAAAAGTTCGCGCGGGAGCGGGTCAAACGTGATTATCTCATCAACGCGGTTCAGGAACTCGGGACGCAGGAACTCGCCGAGCGCTTTTTTGGATTTTTCCTCGCTCAACAGCGAAACGCTCTTGTTGAAGCCCGCCGTGCCGCTGCCTTTGAGATTTGAGCCCGCATTCGAGGTCATAACAATAATGGTATGCTCAAACGAAACAACTCTGCCGTGCGCGTCGGTTATCTTGCCATCGTCAAGCACCTGCAAAAGTATATTCAAAACATCGGGGTGCGCCTTTTCTATCTCGTCGAAAAGAATGACGGAATACGGCTTGCGACGTATTTTTTCCGTCAACTGCCCCGCTTCGTCATAACCCACATATCCCGGCGGCGAGCCGATGATTCTCGACACGGAGTGCTTTTCCATAAACTCGCTCATATCAAGTCGGATAAGCGTTTCGGGCGAATCGAAAAGTTCTTTCGAAAGCACCTTTACAAGTTCGGTCTTTCCGACGCCCGTGGGACCCGTGAAAATAAACGAGATAGGTCTCTTACGGGGAACAAGGCTGACACGTCCGCGGCGAACGGCGTCCGCGACGGCTTTTATCGCCTTATCCTGTCCGACTATGCGGGCACGGAGCGCAGATTCGAGATTTTTCAGTTTCTCGGTCTCGCTCGCCTTTATCGACGTTGACGGAATACCCGTCCACAGTTCGATGACTGTAACTATATCATCAAGCGTTATCGAATGATCTTTCAGTTCGTTTTCAAGTTCTTCAACATCCGCTTTCAGGCGGCATTCCGTGGCGCGAAGTTCCGCTATCTTGGCATAATCCGCTTCCTCGCGGTTTTCTTTCGCTTCAAGCAGGTCGAGTTCGGAAGAAGTCTTTTCAAGTTCGGATTTCGCCTTGAAAAGGTTGCTGTAACGCGGCTCTTTAAGCACCGCATTGGAGCAGGCTTCATCTATCAGGTCTATCGCCTTATCGGGCAAAAATCTGTCCGTAACGTACCTTTCGGAAAGTTCGACCGCTTTTTTTGCAAGCAACATCGGAATCTTGATGTTGTGGAACTGCTCATAATGCCCTTTTATGCCTTTCAGCATTTCAACGGTCTCCTCAATGGAGGGTTCGTTGACAATAACAGGCTGAAAACGGCGTTCGAGCGCGGCATCCTTTTCGATATATTTTCTGTATTCGTTAAGCGTTGTTGCGCCGATGACCTGCACCTCGCCCCTCGAAAGTGCGGGTTTCATCATGTTTGCGGCGCTCTGCGTGCCCTCCGAATCACCCGTGCCGACAAGCGTATGAACTTCGTCAATAACGAGAATTACGTTTCCGACACGCTTGACTTCTTCAAGAAGTCCTTTTACACGGCTTTCAAACTGCCCCCTGAACTGCGTGCCTGCGACAAGCGCGGTCAGGTCAAGCAGATAAACTTCTTTATTTGCAAGTTTTGCGGGAACATTACCGTCCGCTATCTTTTGTGCAATACCCTCGGCTATTGCGGTTTTGCCGACGCCCGGTTCGCCTATAAGACACGGATTGTTCTTTGTTCTGCGGTTCAGTATCTGCAAAACGCGGAGCATTTCTTTGTCCCTGCCGACAACATTGTCTATCTTGCCCTCACGCGCTTTGCGAGTGAGATTTTCGCAGTAAGAGTTCAGAAATTTCAGTTTCCGCGCTTCTTTTTCCGCCTTTTTCTCATGTTTTGTTTCTTTTCCGTCCGTAGCCTCGGAAGCGCCCGTGTCAGAGACTTCCGACTCCGATTCCGCGTCGGCTTTTATATCAGACATCAGTCGGTTGAAGAATTCCATACTCGGAGCGCCGCCCGGAGTGAAATCCTCATCGCCCATCTGTGAAAACATATCTTCCATCTGATCGGAAATATTATCGATTTCATCGTCGTTTATGCCGAGTTGGTTCATCATCATATCGACATTGGGAATCTTCAATTCTTTTGCGCATTTAAGACAAAGTCCTTCGTTCTTTGCCTCGTTGCCCTCCATTTTCGTTATAAAAACGACCGCCGCACGCTTTTTGCAGCGAGAGCACATAACCATTAAACATTACCTCCCTCTTGGGATAATACAATTAACGCATTGAAAGTCACCTTTTCCGTGTCATGCAGGGAATAGATCTCAGGAAGAGAAAACTCTGTCCGTCAGTCAAGCGTTTTTATAAGGGGATTTACCTTGCAGAGAACTTTATAAACAACCGTTCTGTTGTATATCGCGTCCTTTTCAGCAAGAGATCTGTCTTTCATAACATACGGAGATACCGCGCTCACAACAGCCGCAAGAATAAGCGCTATCAAAACTCCTCTTACAAATCCGAGCAGTCCGCCGCCGAGTTTATCGAACTTTCTGATTACGGGAACGTGCAGAATAAACGAAAGCACAAGCCAGATAAGCCCTATCACTATCCATGTTCCGACAAACAGAACCGCAAACGCGATAACACGGCTGAGCGACGATGCAAGCGGAGTTGCCATCGCGTCTATGACGTGTTCTCTGGCACTTTCCACGCTCTCCGCAACATAGTTATTGTAGATTTCTTTAAGTTTGTCAACGCCGACGTTTACATAACCGCAGAAGTCCGTGAAGAACGACGGTTGCTCTTCAAAAAGTCCGTCAAAGTTTATCTCATCCTCGGAAGATTCTACATTTCCGGGATCGGGCGTCAACTGATTTACGACCCATTTTCTGACAGGTTCATGAACGAATTTGTCGTTTATCTTTTCACCGACACCCGAAGAAAATGAAACGGCAACGATAACCGCCACGATACATCCGACAATGCCGATAATCGACCTCAAAAATCCTTTACGAACGCCTATCGCGACAAAAACGGCGATAACGGCTATCAAAGCAATATCAAGGCATACGCTGATTGCAACATCCATAAATCCGATCTCCTTTTTAACTGTTGCCGATCTCGGAGAACCGAAAACCGACGATGTAACCTCAAATTAAAACATTTTCGGATATTTATCCGATATATGATGCTTTTTCCGAACCGACACAGAACACACGCCCGTTGCCCGACCGTATTTCGTGCGCCTCGGAAACTTTTGTTTCAAACTTCATGTTTCCGTAAATGTCAAAGCCGTAAACGACCCCGTCGGTCAAAACGTAACATTCATCACCGACCGCCGCGACATCACGAACGCCGCTGAATTCTTTAGTAAACCGAAGATTTCCGTCCGCATCAACAAAACTTATCTTGTCCGTTTGAGTTGAGACCCTTGCAACGGACGCGATGACCGCATATCTTCCGTTCTGGGAAAAGACGTCAACCCCGAGACTGTCGAACGAATAAACGGTGCGCGCTTCTTCCGCGTTTATCTTGATTATCGAAGAAGTCGTCATAACCGTTGCCGCGCCCGCCTCACGAGCAAAGACCGAGACAGCCGTTTGTTCATTAAAAACATAAGACGACAGTTTTTTCCCGTTTTTGCTGTCAATACGGTAAACCACGGTGTCAAACGAGTTCTCCGCAGGAACTATTCCGACCGCAGTCAGCACGTTTTTATCAGAGAAAACGGCATCAGTCAGATATGTTTCCGCAGAATCCCATATAAAGCATTCCCTTTCGTCAAGCCCGCTGTTAAACACCACAAGTTCGGATTTATATCCGTACTGTTCTTTTATGACAAAGACCTTTCCCTGCGCGGATATTCCCGCGTTGATAACGTTTTCGGAAGATTCATAACGTTCTTTTATACCGAAACTGTCGCAAAGATAAACATTTCTTCCGCCCCTGTCAAAAAGGATAAAACTGCTGCCTCCTGTTCTGACGGACGGCGAAACAAGACTGACCTTGAACGAAGAATACTTATATCCCTCTTTCGAATAAACGGTTGCCGTTGTTTGAGTAACACGGATAAGTCCGTCCCGATAGACCTCACAGACGCCGTTTTCATCCTCAAAAAAAGTGATGTCGCCCGATTGAACCGCGCCGGAAAGAGCCTGTTTGATGTCAAAGAACGAGCGTTTTATGCCGTCCACGCTGAGAGAAGAAAACTTCCAAACGAAGAACGCCGCAATATAAACAACTACCGCGACAAGAACTATGCGTCTCGCAAAGACGAGAGTTTTCATCTTCTTTTCTTCGTTCATTTTCTTTCCTCAATAAATAACATCGTTCAGAAAAAGCCCGTGCGCGGGTGCCGTATGCCCGGCATTTTCTCTGTTTTTTGATTCTATTATTTCTTTTATTTTTCCTTTGCCGATTTTTCCCGACGCGATATCAAGACAAGTTCCGACCATAATGCGAACCATGTTGTAAAGAAACCCGTCGCCGCGCACCCGAAACGTTACCAACTCCCCGTTTCGCTCAAAACCGACGCTTTCAACTGTTCTCACTTTGTCCTCAACGGACGCGCCCGCCGCGCAAAAAGAGGAAAAATCGTGCGTTCCGACAAAATCTGCGCATTCGGCGTTCAATTCATCAATATCTATTTTCGGCGAAAACAGAAGCGAATATTTTTCGTAAAACGGGTCTCGGACTGACGAATTTAAGATAAGATAAATATACTCTTTCGCCTTTACCGAATATCTCGCGTGAAAATCGGGAGAAACCTCGGCGCAGTCGAAAACGGCAATGTCTCTCGGCAAAATTCCGTTCAAGCCTCGAATGACTTTCTGCGGTTCAATATTTTTTTCAGAGTGAAACGACGCGCAATAGCAGTTTGCGTGAACACCGCTGTCCGTTCGCGAACAGCCGCTCAGTTTTTCCACCGAGCCGAAAAGAGTTGTCAGCGCATTTAGCACTTCCTCTCCGACGGTGTTCGCATTCGCCTGTTTCTGATAGCCCGCATAATTCGTTCCGTCATAGCGGAATTTTATCATATAACACGTCATAACACGAACGCTCCGAGCGTGAACGAAAATCTGTTCAGAACTATAACACCCGCAAGAAACGCGCATACGAGCAACAGCGCGGCATAATCGCGAAAACAGAAGCTGTATTTTGTCAGCCGCGTCCTGTTTTTTCCGTCGCCAGTATAGCAGCGGCACTCCATCGCAACGGCAAGTTCGTCCGCACGGCGGAAAGACGATATGAACAGAGGTATTATTATAGGCACTATCGCTTTTACGCGTTTCAGAAGATTTCCGCTTTCGAAATCCGCACCTCTCGCCTTTTGCGCCGAAATTATCTTATCGGTCTCCTCCGTCAGCGTCGGAATAAAGCGAAGCGCTATCGTTATCATCATCGAAAACTCATGAACGGGAACTTTTATCATTTTCAACGGTGACAGCAGTTGTTCAAGCCCTCCGGTCAGAAGCACGGGGGAAGTGGTATATGTCAGCATTGCGGTTGAAATAACAAGCAAAGCTATTCGCAGAATCATTTTGGAGGCATTCAATATTCCGTCTGCGGTTATCTTGAACACCCAGAACTGAACAAGGGGGTCGCCTTTGCCGTAAAAAAGATTTATTATGCCCGTTATTATAACGATTATCAGAAGCGGTTTAAGGCCTTTGAAATACGTTTTGAAAGATATCTTTGACAGAATCATCAGCACCAACGTAAACACCGTTGCCAGCAGATAACTCAGCGCAGATTTCATAACAAAAAGTATGACGATATAAAACACGACGAGTATGAGTTTCATTCTCGGGTCGAGTTTGTGTATCACCGAGTTGCCGGGGAAAAACTGTCCCAGCGTTATATCTTTAATCATTGAGTTTTCCCTTTTTGTTTAAGTATCCGAAAATCTCCTCAACGGCGCGTTCGGGCGTGAACACAGAGCCGTCTATATCGTATCCGCTCTTTTTCAGATCAAGAAAAACGCGGGTTATCTGCGGAATGTCAAGCCCCATCGCAACAAGTTCATCGGCGCTGGCAAAAACGTTCTGCACGGTATCGAACATTGCAAGTTTTGAGTCTGACATAACCATTATTCGGGAACACGTTTTCGCGATGTCCTCCATGCGGTGCGAAACAAAAAGCACCGTGGCGCCCGTGTCTTTGTGATAATTTTCTATCTCATCAAGGATCTGATCCCTGCCGTAAGGGTCAAGCCCCGCCGTCGGCTCGTCAAGAACAAGCACCTGCGGACGCATTGCCATTATGCCGGCTATCGCAACGCGCCGTTTTTGTCCGCCCGAAAGGTCAAACGGCGACTTTTCGAGAACGCTTTCGTCAAGCCCGACAAAGCGTATCGCGTCTATGACACGTTTTTCCGTCTCGTCTTCGGAGAGTCCCATATTTTTAGGGCCGAAAGCGACGTCTTTGCGAACCGTCTCTTCAAAAAGTTGGTATTCGGGATACTGAAAAACAACGCCGACTCTGAAACGGAGATCTTTGAGCGAATATCCTTTTTCCCAAACGTCCCTGCCGTTGAAATAAAGTTTGCCCGAAGTCGGTTTCATAAGCCCATTCAGGTGCTGCATAAGCGTGGATTTTCCGCTTCCCGTATGACCGATAACGCCTATGAAATCACCTTTTTCTATTTCAAAACACACGTCGTTCAGCGCGATATGCTCAAAAGGCGTTCCCTGCGAATATATGTGAGTGAGGTGTTCGGCTTTTATAAGCGCGTTATCTGACATCGTTTCGAACCTCGTACTTTCCGTCCAACACGTCGCGCAGAACTTTGACACACTCATTTTCCGTCAAAACGGAAAGAGGAACGCGAAGCCCGTGACGGCGAAGCAAAAACATCAAATCGGTACTTTGCGGCACGTCAAGCCCGACGCTTCTCAAAAGTCCCGCATTCTCAAAAACATAATGCGGCGTTCCGTCAAGCAGTATCTTGCCGTCGTTCATAACCACAACGCGCTGTGCCTGTGCCGCCTCGTCCATAAAATGCGTTATCAGCACGACCGTTGTACCCTGTTCATGCAATTTTTTGACTATATTCATAACGTCCTTGCGTCCCTGCGGGTCAAGCATAGCCGTAGGTTCGTCAAGCACAAGGATCTTCGGGCGCATCGCGATAACGCCCGCGATAGCTATTCGCTGTTTCTGTCCGCCGGAAAGACGGTGCGTCGCATGATGAGCATATTCGCTCATTCCGACGCTTTCAAGCGTTTCGTCAACACGTTTTCTCATCTCGACGGGGTCAACACCGAGATTTTCAAGAGCAAACGCGACATCTTCCTCAACCACGGTCGCAACTATCTGGTTGTCGGGGTTTTGGAACACCATTCCGACCGTTTTTCGGATATTCAGAAGCGCTTCTTCCGTTTCCACGTTCGTGTCGATTCCGTCAACATAGACTTTTCCGCCTGTCGGAAGCAGTATCGCGTTCAGATGAGATGCAAAGGTCGATTTTCCGCAGCCGTTGTGACCGAGAACGGCAACAAACGAGCCCTGCTCTATCTCGATATTCATATCGTGTATAACGTCCCTGTCAGTGTTTTCGTAACGGAACGTAAGATTTTCGGTCTTTATTATCGCCACTTTATTTTTGTATTTCCTCTCTGTGCCATATAGCGGTCGAACCGCAGGGCAGATTCAGCCCCGTCGAGCCGACGGGAAGCCCTATTTCGTCCGCATCGACTCTTCCGCCGAATTTTTCGCCCACCGTGCAGCCGAGCATGTGCTGCATACAGCCGGCGGAAAGTCCTGTTGTATAACTGTTCAGCATAAAAAACAGCGGATCGTCCGAAAGAACGTTTATGCAAAGGGTCAAAAGCCCGTAAAGTTCGTCTTCAAGTTTCCAGACCTCGCCGCCGGGACCTCTGCCGTAAGACGGCGGATCCATGATAATTACGTCGTAACGTCTGCCGCGTCTTATTTCTCTTTCAACAAATTTTATGCAGTCGTCAACGATAAAACGGATATTCGTTATCCCGTTCAGCAGCGCGTTTTCTTTTGCCCACGCCACCATACCTTTGGAAGCATCGACATGACACACGTCCGCGCCTGCGGCGGAACAAGCAACGCTTGCCGCGCCGGTGTATGCGAAAAGATTGAGAACGCTTATCTTTCTGCCCGCATTTTTAATTGCGTTCATCGAGAAATCCCAGTTGACAGCCTGCTCGGGAAAAAGACCCGTATGCTTGAAATTCATCGGTTTGAGATTGAATTTCAGGTTGCCGTAACCTATCTGAAACGACGGCGGAAGTTTGTTTATCTGCCAACTGCCGCCACCGCTCGACGAACGGCGGTAAAGCGCGTCGGGGGTCTGCCATTCACGTGCTTTTTTCTCGGTTTTCCAAATCACCTGCGGGTCGGGTCTGACAAGAAAATACTTGCCCCACCGTTCGAGTTTTTCACCGCAAGAGCAATCAACAACACGGTAGTCTTTCCATTTATCCGCAAGCCACATATACTCCAAACTCCCATAACTTATAGTTATCCATCATAATTCAGAGTACATTATAACATACTTTGCGCGAATAGTCAATAATATTATAATTTATATAGATTAAAGCCACAAAATTTACAACGTTGGTCATTGCCTTTCAGGTTGAGTTTATTTAGCCCGAACAACAGACAATGCCGCCGAAAAAATTCGGCGGCACAATGTCACTATATTTCTTTTTAGTTGGCGTGTTTTTCTTTGAAGCCCGTTTCAAGGCGTTCTTCTTTTGCCTTTGCTTCTGCTTCGTCTTTTCCGCTCGTCATGATATAGACCTTGACTTTCGGCTCCGTTCCCGACGGGCGGACTATGAGCGTAGAGCCGTCTTCGAGAGCGTAAGACAAAACGTTTGCTTTCGGCAGTCCGTCAAGCCCCTGCGAATAATCTTTTACGGAAAGAACGCTGACACTGCCGATGTCTTTGGGCGGTTCGGAGCGCAGTCCCTGCATCATCTTCTTCATTTTTTCCGCGCCGTCAAGCCCCGGCATAACGAGATTCAGCGTCTTTTCGACGGAGAAACCGTAACGCTCGAAAACGGACATCAGCGCATCGTAAACGGTCATGCCCCTGCTTCTGTAATATGCGGCGGCTTCCGCTATCATCATCGACGCTACGCACGCATCCTTGTCGCGGGCGTAATCGCCGAAAAGATAACCGTAGCTTTCCTCATATCCCATAAGAAAAGTATGCTCGCCAGAATCAAGATAATGTTGCAGTTTTTCGCCGATATATTTGAATCCCGTCAACACGTTTTCAATGACAACGCCGTTTGCTTTGCATATACGGGTCGCTATCTCGGAAGTAACTATCGTCTTGACCACACAGGCGTTTTCGGGCAACGTGCCATTTCTCTTTCTTGCGTTTATAACGTAATCGAGAAGTACCGCACCTGTCTGGTTGCCCGTCAGAAGAACGAACTCCCCGTCCGATTTTCTTGCGGCAATGCCCACCCTGTCACAGTCGGGGTCGGTGCCGATAACAAGATCCGCTCCCTCACGTTTTGCCTGCTCAACCGCAAGTGTCAGTGCCTCCGCGTTTTCGGGATTCGGGGACTTTACCGTCGGAAAGTTTCCGTCCAAAACCATCTGTTCGGGAACGGGCGACACGTTTTTGAAGCCGGCACGTTTGAGAACTTCCGGAACAAGTCTGTGTCCCGCGCCGTGAAGCGGAGTGTAAACTATCTTCATATCCGCATTTTCCGCTATTGCTTCGCGGTCGATGCGCTGTTCGAGAACTTTTTCGAGATAGATATCGTCAAAATCTTCGCCGAGCGTTGTTATGCTCGCTTTTGCTTCTTCAAAAGGAACGGTTTTGACATCGTCAAAAATATCAATGCTCTCTATCGTGTCGGAAACGACCTTCGCCTGTTCGGGAGAAAGTTGGATACCGTCCGACCAATACGCCTTGTATCCGTTGTATTCTCTCGGATTATGCGACGCGGTTATATTCACGCCGGCGGCGCAGCCGAGTTCGCGTATCGCAAAAGACATCTCGGGCGTCGGTCTCGGGCCGTCGAAAAGATATGTCTTAATACCGTTTGCGGCAAGCACGGAGCAGACCTCTTCGGAGAACTCACGGCTCATATTACGGCTGTCACAGGCAACCGCAACGCCCTTTTCGCAAGCTTCTTCGCCCTCGTCTTTTATCAGTTTTGCAAGCCCCTGCGTGGCGTATCTGACGGTGTAAACGTTCATCCTGTTGAGACCCGCGCCGAGAACGCCGCGAAGTCCCGCCGTGCCGAAGCCGAGCATGGAACAAAACCTGTCCTCCCGCTCCTTTTCATCGGTAACGGCGCGAAGTTCCTCCTTCGTTTTTTCATCAACCGCGGAACTGTTCAACCATTTTTCGTAACGCTCTTTATACCCCATAAAAGCCCCTCCGTTCAAAGTTTTCGATTATTTTCCCATACTCTGCTCTATAGCTTTTGCCAGCTGGTCGGGACACGACGTTCCCTTTCCGTTGCAATTGATGCCTTTCAGTCTTTTTACCGCTTCTTCCGCGGTCATGCCTATAACAAGGCGGGATACGCCTTGCGTGTTGCCGTTGCAACCGCCGTCAAAACCGCATTCGGTTATAACTCCGTTATCGTCTATTTTCACTTTGATCGCACGGGAGCAGGTTCCGTGTGTTTTGTAATTGATCTCTTTCATTTTGAAAGTCCCCTCTTTTATTCTATTTGTGATATTTGATATTATTATTTATCGTAAATGCCCGATATATTTGTTCGAGCAGTATAACCCGCATCATCTGGTGCGGAAACGTCATTTCCGAAAATGAAAGACGGAGGTTCGCGGCTTTTTTAACGCCGTCCGCAAGTCCCGTGGAGCTGCCTATGACAAACGTTATGTCGGAATGTGAAAAAGCGACTTTTTCAACGGTTTCCGCAAGCTTTTCGGACGTCATCATCTCTCCCTCGACGCACAAAGCGACAACGTAGCCTTTGCATTTTTTCAAAATGACGGGCATCTCTTTTTGCGGATCGGATTCGTCCGCCTCAAACACCGTCAGACGACAAAAGCGCGAAAGCCGCTTCGAATACTCATCAACGGCGTCGCGCCAATACTTTTCTTTCAGTTTTCCGACGCATACGACGTTCACGTTCAGCATATCAAAACTCCAATATCCTCGACGGTTCGTCGGCAGGCGCGACGTATACGTTTATATCCTCGCCGACGCGAAGCCCCGCGGAGACAAGAACGCCGCTCACCGTTTTTTCCGCGAGGGACGGCGTGTTGTTTTCTTTGCTCAAATGCGCGAGAATGGCGGATCTGACACCGCTTCTGGCAAGACGGCACAGCGCCGCGCCGCACTGGTCGTTGGACATATGCCCGAACTCGGAGGAAACCCTTTTTTTCAGCGACGGCGGATATATGCCGTTGTTGAGCATATAGGAATCGTGATTGGATTCGATGATGACCGCGCGGCAGCATTCAAGGCAGCTTAACATACGGTCGCTGCACGCGCCGCAGTCGGTCAGGTATCCGAGCTTAATCCCGTCAACGGAAACAACGTAGCCGCTGCAATGCGCGCTGTCGTGCGAACTGTCAAAGGGAACGACCTCGAAAAGACCGTTCCGAACGCGGGATTCCGGTTCAAGCGGAATAAAAAACTCATCGCCGAAATCGGGCAGAGCCGAACGGACGGCGGCTATCGTTTCCGCGTTGGAAACGACGGGTATATCGTATTTTTTAAGAATTGTCTTCAATCCTCCGATGTGGTCGGAATGCTCGTGCGTGACAAATATCGCCCCGACCTCGGAAAGAGATGAGCCTATATCCCGAAGAGCGTGTTCGGTGCATCTTATGCCGGCGCCGGCATCAATTAAAATCGCCTTTCTCGTGCCGTCGGAGGATATATGCTCGATAAACGCGGAATTGGCTTTGCTTCCGCTGAAAAGAGTGCAGAACCGAACGGACATTTTATACCTCTTCGCGCGTTATGTCCGCACCGATGCTGCGGAATTTGTTTATCAGATCCTCGTATCCGCGCTCAATATAACCCTTGTCCTCTATCTCCGTCACCCCGTCCGCCATAAGTCCCGCAATGATCATCGCGGCGCCCGCGCGGAGGTCGAGAGAACGGACTTTTGCGCCGTTCAGCTTTTCAACGCCCCTGACTATGCAAAGATCGTCGTCCACCTTGATCTTCGCGCCCATATACGCAAGTTCGGACACATATCCGAAGCGTTTGTCGTAAATGCCCTCGCGAATTTGAGACTCGCCCGAAGCGACCGTCATAAGCGCGGTCAACTGCGGCTGCATATCGGTCGGAAATCCGGGATACGGCTGGGTTTTCAGACGAACGGCAGACAACTTACCCTTACGGGAGATTTCAACGGAATCGTCATTTTCCACCACCGTCACGCCCGCGTCGCGAAGTTTTGCGGTTATGGATTCAAGGTGCTTGGGAATAACGTTGCAAACACGGACTTTTCCGCCCGCAGCTGCTGCGGCGACCATATATGTTCCCGCCTCTATCTGGTCGGGAATTATCGCATAACTTCTGCCGACGAGGGGTTTGCCGCCCCTTATCTTTATAACGTCCGTACCGGCGCCTCTGACATCGGCGCCCATGGAGTTCAAAAAGTTTGCAACGTCAACGACATGGGGTTCTTTTGCCGCGTTTTCGATAACGGTCAAACCCTGCGCGCCCGTGGCGGCGAGCATTATGTTTATCGTTGCCCCGACGCTGACAAGGTCAAGATATATCCGTGTGCCGAAAAGACCTTTTTCGGCTTTGCAGCGAATCATCCTGTCGGAGTCATCGACTTCCGCGCCGAGAAGGCGGAAGCCCTTTATATGCTGGTCTATCGGACGCGCGTCGAAAGCGCAGCCGCCGGGAAGTCCCACGGCAGCCTTTCCGAAACGACCCAAAAGAGCGCCTATAAGATAATACGACGCCCTCATTTGGCGAACGCCTTCCGAGGTCGCGGAAACATCGCCGTTTATGTCCGAACAGTCTATAACGACTGTTGTTCTGTCTTTATATTCAACCGTCGCGCCGAGATCGCGCAGAATCCCGATAAGGGTTCTGACATCGCTGATGTCGGGGACGTTTTCGATAGTGCATTTTCCGTTCACAAGCACGGCGGCAGGTATAATGGCGACCGCGGCATTCTTTGCACCGCTGACCGTCACTTCACCGTTAAGACTCTTTCCGCCGCGGATCGTGTATCGTATCAAAAGATAACACCCGCTTTCGGTTTTTCAGACACGACAAAACTCTCCGTTTCGGCGGAGCAGATTCAATCCAACACAATATATCGTGTCCTTTAAGTTATATTTTACAACATATTCTAATATTTTGCAATAGTTAAATATAAAAATTCACAAAATAATACTTCGACGGCGCGGAATGAGACGAACGGGCACGGTAACATACGAAAAGAAAAGGCCGAAACAGAGAAAAATATAAAAAAAGTATTGACAATTGTTCACAGATATGCTACAATAATATCAAAGAAAAGAACGTTGTTCCCATGTCAGAGAAACAACAATAGTGAACTTTGGTTATACTCTCCTTTAAGTTTTTTTACAAAAGCGCCCGAGTCGGCTTTCCGCAAATGTCGGACAAGGGGCGTGCAAAAGCGAACGGATAAGCGTTTGGGGGCGCTTATCCGTTCGCTTTCTATACTTGAAAATATAATTTTTTGCAGAACAGTTTTTCATTTTACCGTCTTGAAATACTCAGTCTGCGAATCATTTCATGTGAACGTCCATCTGCGGGAAAGGTATTTCTATACCGTTTTCAACGAACTTTTTCGTCACCTCTTCATTCAGAAAATACCGCGCCGTCCAATAATCCGTCCTTTTCGTCCAGCAGCGGAGAATGAAATCAAGAGAACTTTCGTTCTGTTTATCGAGAACCGCGACGGGTTCAGGGTCTTCAAGCACAAGATCATAATCTTCCGCGGTTTGAAGCAGAATATCGCGTACCTTATTTATATCGGAACCGTAAGCGACGCCGAAAGTCAGATCCAAACGTCTCGTTTCCTCTGCGCTGTAATTGACTATTGCTGCGTTTGAAAGCCCGCCGTTGGGAAGTGTTATGTGCTGATTTTCTGTCGTTTTTATAACGGTATAAAAAACGTTTATCGAGACGACCGTTCCCTCATTATCTGCTGTTTTGATATAGTCTCCCTCTTTGAAAGGCTTGAAGATAAGGAGCATAAGGCCGCCCGCAAAATTGGAAAGAGATCCTTGAAGCGCAAGACCTATCGCAACGCCGCAGGAAGCGAAAAGCGTTAAAAACGACGATTCGGGAATGCCGAGCGTCACGGCGGCGGTCGCGATGAGAAGAACCCTCAAAACAAGCCCTATCGCGCTTGTCATAAAGGAACGGACGGTGTGATCAAGCTTGGCGAAGAGCTTGCCTTTTTCGAGTATCTTCATAAGTCTGCCGACAAGTTTCCAACCTATTAACAATATGAGAAACGCGACGACGAGCTTGATGACAAGTTCCGTTGCGTGCTGCAGCAGATATGATTTAATTTGCTCAAATGTTTCCATTGCAAGAACTCCCTTTCGCGAAGAATTTTTTATTGTTATCTTAACTTGTTTTTTGCTATGTTTTCCGCGTTTTCATTGTATCACAGATATTTGCAAAAAGCAATATCGAAAAAAATTTCAGTTTAGGTATTGACAAAAGGTCCGGTGCGTGCTATACTATACTTAGTGGCACGCAAAACCGTCAAGCACAAGATATTGTGTTTTTCGGCGATAAAAACAAAAAATAATAAAAAAGGGAAAAGAGGCGGTATTTCGGCGTTTTTGCATATTTCGGCGCAGAAGATCCGAGAAAAGCGAACTCTCCGAACACGTTGCCCGAGGGAGGACATAGAAAAATGAAAACAATCATCAAAAGAAACGGCGAGGCCGTTCCGTTTGACGAATCAAAGATATTCAACGCGATCTATGCGGCAAACAAGGCTGTAAAAGACGAGCCGATGACAAGCATCGACTTTGAGTATCTCACAAAAAAAGTGCTTCAACAGCTTGACGGCGAACAGTGCACGGTTGAGCAGGTTCAGGACATAGTTGAGTCCATGCTCATCAAGTACGACTACGAAAAAACCGCGAAAGCGTACATTCTTTACAGAGCGGAACACGCGAAAATAAGAGACGCGGAATCCGACCTGATGAACATTTACAACGAGTTGACATATTCCGACTCAAAAGATGCCGACATCAAGAGAGAAAACGCAAACATCGACGGCGACACCGCGATGGGCACGATGCTCAAATACGGTTCCGAGGGCGCGAAATATTACGTTGACAATTATGTTCTTCCCAAAGAAATGGCAAAAGCGCATATCGGCGGAGATATACACATCCACGACAAAGACTTCTATATGCTGACCGAAACTTGCTGTCAGATAGACCTTATTAAACTGTTCAAGGACGGCTTCTGCACGGGTCACGGTTATTTGAGAGCACCGCAATCAATAATGAGTTACGCATCTCTTGCCTGCATCGCCATTCAGGCAAACCAGAACGAAATGCACGGCGGTCAGAGCGTTCCGAACTTCGATTATTCCATGGCTCCCGGCGTTGCGAAAACTTATATAAAAGAATATTACGATGCGCTTGCGCAGAGCCTTGAGGTAAGACTCGGCATCGGCTACGCGGACGCTTGCGCAATAGCGAAAAACATCAAAAAGGAACTTCCCGACCCGACATTGAGCAATGCGGACGCATTTGAAGCGGAACTCTGCAAGTGGTTCACGCAGGCGGACGACAAATTCGGTCTTGACGGAAAAGTTCTTGTTGCGGCGCACAAAAACGCAGCTGAAACGGCGCTTGCAAGCACCGACAAGGCGACGTTCCAGGCAATGGAAGCACTTGTTCACAACCTGAACACGATGAACTCCCGTGCGGGCGCGCAGGTCCCGTTCAGTTCCGTCAACTACGGCACGGACACAAGCCCCGAGGGCAGAATGGTTATGAAAAATCTGCTTCTTGCAACGGATAACGGTCTCGGCAACGGCGAAACGCCCATCTTCCCCGTTCAGATATTCAAGGTAAAAGAGGGCATCAACTACAACCCCGAAGACCCGAACTACGACCTTTTCAGACTTGCTATAAAGACAAGCGCGAAGAGACTTTTCCCGAATTTCAGTTTCATCGACGCGCCGTTCAATCTTGAATACTACAAGCCCGGCGATTACAACACCGAAGTTGCTTACATGGGTTGCCGCACCAGAGTTATGGCAAACACCTATGACCCGTCAAAAGCGGTCACATGCGGCAGAGGAAACCTGAGTTTCACATCAATTAACCTGCCGAGACTCGGTATCAGAGCAAACAGGGATATTGACACGTTCTACAAAGAACTTGACGAAGAGATGGATCTCGTTACCCGCCAGCTGCTGCACCGTTTCAAGATCCAATGCACAAAAAAGGGCAGAAACTACCCGTTCCTTATGGGGCAGGGTATATGGATAGACTCCGACAAGATAGGTCCTGACGACAGCGTTGCGGAAATTCTGAAGAACGGAACATTGAGCATAGGCTTCATCGGACTTGCGGAAACGCTTAAAGCGCTGACGGGCAAGCACCACGGCGAAAGCGAAGAGTCCAGAAAACTCGGTCTTGAAATAATCACACACATGAGAAAATTCTGCGACGACAAGTCGAAAGAAACTCATCTGAACTTCACGCTTCTTGCAACTCCCGCAGAGGGATTGAGCGGCAGATTCGTCCGCATAGACAAGAAGAAATACGGCATAATCCCCGGCGTTACGGACAGAGATTATTACACCAACTCATTCCACGTTCCCGTATATTATCCGATCAGCGCGTTCGAAAAACTCGACATCGAGGCGCCGTATCACGCGCTTACGAACGCAGGACACATCAGTTACGTTGAACTTGACGGCGATACCTGCAAGAACCCGCAGGCGTTTGAAGCCGTCATCCGCCACATGAAAGAGGTCGGCATCGGTTACGGCTCCGTTAACCACCCTGTTGACAGAGACCCCGTATGCGGCTTCACGGGAGTTATCGATGACGTTTGCCCGCGCTGCGGAAGACGCGAAGGCGAACCCGTAACGGTTGAAAGACTGAACGAACTGAGAAAGAAGTTCCCCGGAGTTCCCGTTCCCTGCGACTGCAATCACTGATAGATAAAGGAGATAAAAAGATGAATACCATGGTCAAGAATGTAAACGGACAGGTAGGCGAAGACGTAAAATTTGAGCGTATTCGCAGAATTACCGGTTATCTTGTCGGCACGCTCGACAGATTCAACGACGCAAAAAGAGCAGAGGTAAACGACAGAGTTAAGCATGGAATATCAAGAAACTGATAAAACATTGCGTCTATGCGGAGTTGAGCCGGAGTCCATCGTTGACGGACCCGGCTTCCGCTTCGTTATATTCGTCCAGGGTTGTCCGCACAGATGCCCCGGCTGCCACAATCCGCAGTCGCACGACTTCGACGGCGGCTATACCGCAACGGAGGACGAACTGTTTGACGCGATAAAGGAAAACAAACATCTTGCGGGCGTCACTTTTTCGGGAGGCGAACCTTTTTGCCAACCCGAAAGTCTCGCGCGAATAGGAAAGCGCGTCAAAGAAGAGCTCGGCAAAACTGTTATGACTTACACGGGTTATACGCTTGAACAACTGAATGCGAAAAACGACGAGGGAATAAACAGTCTTCTCGCCGTTACGGACATACTCGTTGACGGCAGATATGTCGAAGAACTTCGGGATCTGACGCTTTTGTTCCGAGGCAGCGAAAACCAGCGCGTTATTGATATGAACAAAACACGTCAAAAAGGAGAAGTCGTTCTCTGCGACCTCGAATACTGAAAACGGAGAAAAAGATATGCAGATAAAACTCAACCCGGACGCGGAAGTGGTAAAAACCGTAAAAGAGGGTTTAAAGGCGAAAGACGGATACTGCCCGTGCCGCGTCGGAAAAGACCCGGACAACAAATGTATGTGCAAAGAGTTCAGGGAACAGATAGCCGACCCCGATTTTGAGGGATACTGCCATTGTATGCTCTATTACAAAGAAAAATAATCCAAAAGGAAAAAAGAATTATGGCTGACAAATACGCAGGAACGCAGACAAAGAAAAACCTCGAAGCGGCTTTTGCGGGCGAATCCCAGGCAAGAAACAAGTACACCTATTTTGCTTCAAAAGCGAAAAAAGAGGGTTATGAACAGATCGCGGCGCTGTTTCTGAAAACCGCGGACAACGAAAAAGAACACGCAAAAATGTGGTTTAAGGAACTTGACGGCATAGGCGACACCGCGCAGAACCTTGCGGCAGCGGCGGCGGGCGAAAATTTTGAATGGACGGACATGTACGACGGCTTTGCGAAAACCGCGGAAGAAGAGGGCTTTTCCGAACTTGCGGAAAAATTCCGCCTTGTTGCGGCGATCGAAAAAGAGCACGAGGAGCGTTACCGCGCGCTTCTGAAAAACGTCGAGACCGCGCAAGTATTTGAAAAGAGCGAGATCAAAGTTTGGGAATGCCGCAACTGCGGCCATATTGCCGTCGGCGAAAAAGCGCCGTCCGTATGCCCGACCTGCGCACATCCGCAGAGTTATTTCGAACTCAGAGAGAAGAATTATTGATATCAATTTTTTACATACCAATTAACAAAGTAACAAAAATCAACCGACCTGTCTTGCGGCAGGTCGGTTGATTTTTATCGTCAAACTATAAAACAGAGATTTATCTTTATGTTTTAAAACGGTCAGAACAAATTCTCGCATTGCACATAGGACAAATAAGAAAAGGGTTTTGTCGAATATACTCCTTTGGAAAAGATATCTTTTCTCCGCATTCGGGACAATATAAACCAATAAAATTGTCATCTTCACTTTGTTTACTTTCGTTTTGATTATATTGTTTCATCCGAGATGAAATATTGTTTTTTTCTGATTTATCAAACTTGGAATGTTTATTTTCTCCCTGCGAAACAAGTATATCGGTATTCTCGATAAGCTGACCGAATCCGTATAAACAGAGAGATCCAATCCAAGAAAGAAGCGCCCCACCCACAATAACAGCAATCCCGTTAATTACAAATTTATTGATAAACAATCCTATTCCGCTGATTGCGGAACCGATAATACCCAACACACAGATTACCTGCGCCATAGTTTTGATTTTTCCGCAGATGTTGTCAAACATTTTCATTCTCCTTTTTATTAAAAACTCGTTATTGACACAATAAATTATAGCATATTTTTGTTATTTTGTAAATATCGACCATAAATAATATCCACGCAAAGTTTAGGAACGCTGCCTTTCATCAAATATAATGATGTAAAATGCGTATTTACGCAAAATTATACAATATAATATTGACAACAGCAAAAAACAATGATATAATAGTTATATAAAATGCGTGTATACGCAAAATTAAAGAGGAAAATCATGATCGAAAGAAAAAAATATCTCGAAAAACTTATCTGCCGCAAAGAAAACGGAATGGTCAAAGTTATAACAGGAATAAGAAGATGTGGCAAATCCTATCTCCTTTTTAATATATACGGAACCTATCTGAAATCAATCGGTGTCGAAAACGACAGGATAATTGCATTGGCGCTTGACGACGATGAAAACATCAGATACAGAAATCCGATCGAACTCGGCAAATATTTGAGAGAACGCACCTCTGACAGTGAAAAAAAATATTATGTTTTTCTTGATGAGATCCAAAAAGTTGTTACTGTTCAAAATCCCTATATTACAAATGCCGAAGACAAAATAAGTTTTGTCGATGTTGTTCTCGGACTTATAAAAAAAGAAAATATAGATGTATATGTAACCGGCAGCAATTCAAAAATGCTCTCTTCGGATATTCTAACCGAATTTCGGGGAAGAGGCGATGAAATTCGTGTTTCGCCGCTTTCTTATAAGGAATTCTATGAAGCATTCCCTACGGATAAGAGGAATGCTTGGAAAGAATACTTTACTTACGGCGGTATGCCGCTTATTTTGAGCAAACACAGTCATGAAGAAAAAGCGGCATATTTAAAAATGCTGTTTGACCAAATATATATAAGCGATATCTTGGAGCGCAACAGAATAAACCTTGACAAATCCGTTCTGGACGATTTATTGAATATTATCTCATCATCGGTAGGATCTCTGACAAACAGCGGCAAGATTGCGAGAACCTTTAAGAGCGAAAGACAAACGACTATAACCGGCAGCACCGTAAGCAAGTATCTCGACTTTTTTATTGACGCATTTTTGATTTACAAAGCTGAAAGATACGATGTCAAAGGCAGAAAATATATCGGTTCTCCGTTGAAGTATTATTTCAGCGATATCGGATTGCGAAACGCTCGTCTCAATTTCAGGCAACAGGAAGAAAATCACATAATGGAAAACATCATCTTCAATGAACTTATTTACCGAGGGTTCGCTGTGGATGTCGGAATAGTTGAGTTAAACTATAAGGACGATGAAAACAAAAGTAAACGCACATGGTTGGAAATCGATTTTGTCGCAAGCGACGGCAACAGAAAATATTATATTCAATCGGCTTTGACCGTCGGGGATGAAGAGAAGAGAATGCAGGAAATCCGTTCCCTAAATCACATCGGAGATTCTTTTAAAAAAATTGTGGTCGTAAAAGACGATATCGTTCCGTGGCATGATGAGCAAGGAATACTGTATATGGGAATCGAAAAATTTCTTCTCGACGAAACCGCAATAGATTATTAAAACGGCAACCGACCTGTCCTTCGACAGGTCGGTTGATTTTTATCATCAGACTATAAAACAAAAATCGCTCTTTATGCGTTAAAGCGGTCAGAACAAATTTTCGCATTACACATAGGACAAACAAGAAAAGGGGGTTTGCGATATAAAGTCTCATATAAAATATATGGTTTTCGTTAAGCAGAAATAATAATGGCGCAAAATGCGTATATACGCAAAATCCAGAAGAAATACCGGAGACACAGGGTTTTCAGCCCGTGTCTCCGGTATTGTTGTTCTTTATTTCAAATCAGAAAAGTCCCGTGATCCTGCCGTTTTCGTCCACGTCTATACGTTCTGCGGCGGGTGATTTGGGAAGTCCCGGCATGGTCATAATGTTGCCTGTCAAAACCACTATGAAGCCCGCGCCTGCGGAGACTTTGACGTTCTTGACAGTTACGGTAAAGCCCGTGGGCGCGCCGAGCAATGTCGGGTCGTCGGAAAAGCTGTACTGCGTTTTTGCGATGCAGACGGGCAGATTTCCGAATCCGAGTTGTTCCAAGCGCTTTAACTGCTTTTTCGCGGCGGAAGAAAACTCCACGCCGTCGCCGCCGTATATCTTTTTGACAACAGCTTCTATCTTCTTTTCAATGGGAATATCAAGCTCGTAAGAGAACGTGAAATCGCCCTTTTCTTCTTCGCAAAGACGAACGACTTCGCGGGCAAGGTCTTCTCCGCCCTTGCCGCCGTCAGCCCAAACGGTTGAAAGAACTGTGTTTACGCCGAGCGCACGGCATTCGCGTATAACCTCCTCAATTTCGGCGTCGGTGTCGGTCGGGAAACGGTTTACGGCGACAACACACGGAAGTTTATAAACGTTTTTGATGTTGGAAACATGGCGGAGCAGGTTGGGAAGTCCCTTTGCGAGCGCGTCAAGATTTTCCGTTCCGAGTTCCGTTTTCGGAACGCCGCCGTGCATTTTAAGAGCGCGAATCGTGGCAACAACTACGACTGCGGACGGAGTAAGCCCAGCCATACGGCATTTTATATCAAGGAATTTTTCCGCGCCGAGGTCTGCGCCGAAACCCGCCTCCGTAACCGTATAGTCACTCATGCAAAGCGAAAGTCGGGTGGCGGTAACGGAATTGCAGCCGTGCGCGATATTTGCGAACGGACCGCCGTGAACGAATGCGGGAGTGCCTTCAAGCGTCTGAACAAGGTTCGGTTTTAACGCGTCTTTCAAAAGCGCGGTCATAGCGCCTGCGGCTTTAAGTTGACCGCAAGTCACGGGTTCGTCGTTATATGTATAGCCAACGATAATGCGCGCAAGACGCTGTTTCAGATCTGATATAGACGAGGAAAGGCAAAGCACCGCCATTATCTCGGAAGCAACGGTTATATCGTAGCCGTCCTCACGCGGAACGCCGTTCGCCCTGCCGCCCAAGCCGTCAACAACAAAGCGCAGTTGGCGGTCGTTCATATCAACGCAGCGTCTCCACGTTATGCGACGGGAGTCGATGCCGAGCGCGTTACCCTGATGTATATGATTGTCTATCATCGCGGCAAGCAGGTTGTTTGCCGCCCCTATCGCGTGAAAATCGCCCGTAAAATGCAGGTTTATATCTTCCATGGGCACGACCTGCGCATAGCCGCCGCCCGCCGCGCCGCCCTTGACGCCGAAAACGGGGCCGAGAGACGGTTCGCGAAGAGCCACCGTAACATTCCTGCCTATGCGTTTAAGTCCGTCGGCAAGACCTATCGTCGTGGTCGTTTTGCCCTCGCCCGCAGGGGTCGGGGTCATGGCGGTCACCAAAATGAGTTTGCCCTCTTTGCCCGCTCTGTCGGCAAGCAGGGAAAGGTCGATTTTTGCCTTGTATTTCCCGTACTGCTCAATATACTTTTCATCAACGCCCGCATCGGACGCTATCTCCGTTATCGGCTTCATTTCGCAAGCCTGCGCTATTTCTATGTCCGAAAGGTATGCCATACAGTTCCGTTCTCCTTTTTCTCCCGTAAAAACTATGCGCCCGACCGCAACAGTCAGACGCATGGTGAGTGTTCTCAATCTAAACGGTCTTTATACCGTTTATTATACCAAAGATTTCCGCTTCCGTCAAGAGGGATTCAATTCTGTTTTGTATCGCAGTAAACGCAGCGATATGTCTTCGTTTCGGGATCCGTCAGTCGGAAAACATGGTCGAGATCCGCTTCGGTAGACGTGATACATCTCGGATTTTTACAGAAAAGGACATTTGTCAGTTTTTCGGGCGCCGAGATCTTCTTTTTTTCAACTATCTCGCCGTTTCTGATAACATTTACCGTCACGGACGGATCAACATAGCCGATAACGTCAAGGTCTATATCTATATCCGCGTCGATTTTTATTATATCTTTCTTTCCTTTTTTGACGCTCGGAACATTTCTTATCATGGCAACGGGGCAGCTGAGATCATCAAGATGAAGAAGAGAATAAAGTTTCATGCCGTTGCCCGCGCCGATATGGTCGATGACAAAGCCCGTTTTTACGCTGTCTATATTCATACGTTTACCCCCAAAAGTTTCATTATAAGCGCCATTCTGATATATCTGCCGTTATGCGCCTGTTTGAAATAGCAGGCTCTCGGGTCGCCGTCCACATCGGTCGCAATTTCTCCGACGCGCGGCAGCGGATGCAGAACGCACATATCGGGGCGCGCCCTTTTCATCTTCTCCGCGTCAAGAATATAGCAGTTCTTCAAACGCAGGTAGTCCTCTTCGTTGAAGAAGCGTTCGCGTTGAACGCGGGTCATGTAAAGAATGTCAAGGTCGGAAATAACATCGTCAAGCGACGTGCTCTGCGTATACGGAATATTCTTTTTCTTTATATATTCCTGCTTTACAAACCCGGGAAGTTTAAGTTCTTCGGGCGAGATAAGAACAAATTCCACGCCCTCGTAGCGGGACATCGCGCCAATGAGAGAATGAACGGTTCTGCCGAATTTGAGGTCGCCGCAAAGTCCGATTTTGAGGTTGTCGAATCTGCCTTTTTCGCGGTGTACGGTCAAAAGGTCGGTCAGGGTCTGCGTGGGGTGATAATGTCCGCCGTCGCCCGCGTTGATAAGAGGTACGGCACTGTGTCTTGCCCCGACTATCGGCGCGCCCTCTTTCGGGTGTCTCATGGCGATTATGTCGGCGTAACCGCTGACGACTTCAAGAGTATCGGCAACGCTTTCGCCCTTTGACGCGGAACTTGAAGACGCTTCGGAAAATCCGAGCGTACTGCCGCCGAGGGAAAGCATCGCAGACTCAAAGCTGAGCCTTGTTCTTGTTGACGGCTCAAAAAAGAGCGTTGCAAGAATCTTGCCCTTGCACACATCGGCATACTTTTCGGGGGTCTTCATTATATCCTCCGCAACGCGGATAAGGTCGTCTATCTCTTCGACCGAGAGGTCGAGAATGTTTATCAGATCTTTCATTGTTACGCTCCTATCCAAGACTCGTCCGACGGATCGTTTCTGAAAGCAATAAGTCTTTCAACATCTTCTTTCCTGATATATCCCTCTTCCGCCGCGACCTCCGCTATCGCGTCAAAGTTTGTCAGACTGACATTTTTGACATTTGCTTCGGCAAGTCTTTCAAGTCCTTTTTTCATTCCGTATGTGAATATGCTGACAACGCCGAGAACATCAGCACCCGCTTCGCGCAGGGCGTCCACCACGTCGATAACGCTGCCTCCCGTTGAGATAAGATCTTCCACGACAACGACTTTCTGTCCCTCTTCAAGCCTGCCCTCTATTCTGTTTTTTCTGCCGTGATCCTTTGCTCCGGAGCGGACATAGCCCATGGGCATACCCATAAGGTGACCGACTATCGCGGCGTGCGCTATGCCGGCGGTCGAGGTTCCCATAAGCACTTCGGCATCGGGATAATTTGCTTTTACAAGTTCGGCAAGACCGTTTTCAACGTCGTTGCGGACGGCGGGAGCGGTCAAGGTCAGCCTGTTATCGCAATAAACGGGGCTTTTAATGCCGCTTGCCCATGTAAACGGCTCGTCGGGGCGAAAGAAAACCGCCTTTATCCCGAGCAGGTCTTTTGCAATAAGTCTTTCTGTTTCAGTCATTTTCATATCCTCCGTTTTAATCAACAAATTCGCGAACGCATCTTTCATAAGCCGCGACAGGGTCTTCCGCCTGCGTCACGGGACGTCCGACAACGATGTAATCCGAACCCTCCGCCTTTGCCTGTGCGGGGGTCATAACTCTTTTTTGGTCGGCAATATCTCCGTCCGCAAAGCGCACGCCGGGCGTGACAGTCAAAAAGTTTTTGCCGCAGGCAGAGTGAACCTTTTTTGCTTCAAGCGGGGAGCAGACAACTCCGTCAAGTCCCGAAGCCGCCGCATTTTTCGCGTAATGCTCAACAACATCGGCAAGAGGGCTTTCTATAAGAAGTTCCTTTTTCATCGTCTCTTCATCGGTCGATGTCAACTGCGTGACCGCGATAAGCAGAGGTCTTGTACCGTCTGCTCTTGTCAAGCCCTCGACAGCCGCAGTCATCATTCTGCCCGTTCCCGCCGCATGGACATTGCACATATCTACATCAAGCGCAGAAAGAACTTTCATCGCCTTTTTGACGGTGTTCGGAATGTCGTGCAGTTTCAAATCAAGGAAAATCTTATGTCCGCGCGCCTTTATGTCGCGAACTATCTGCGGTCCCTCCGCATAAAAAAGCTCCATTCCTATCTTTACAAACGGTTTTCTTCCCGTGAACCTGTCAAGGAAGTCAAAAACTTCTTTTCTTGTCGCAAAATCACAGGCTACTATTACATCTTTACCCACGGTGAGCCCTCCCTATTATATCTTTCAGATTTTCTATTCCGTACTTATCCATAACCTGCGGCAGATCCTCGATGATGTTTTTGCAGGCGAACGGGTCGATAAGGTTTGCAGCGCCCACTTCAACGGCGCAGGCGCCCGCGCTCATCATTTCCAGAATGTCTTCCGCGGTCGTAACACCGCCGCAGCCGATTATCGGGATATTGCACGCGCCGCTCACCTGATACACGGCTCTGACGGCAACGGGGAATACCGCGCTGCCCGAAAGCCCGCCCGTAACATTTGCAAGCACGGGGCGTCCCGTTTTCAGGTCAAGTCTCATACCGAGCAGGGTGTTTATCAGGCAAAGCCCGTCCGCGCCAGCTTCCTCGCACGCTCTCGCAACGGAAACGATATCTGTCACATTGGGAGAAAGTTTGGGAATGACCGGTTTTTTGACCGCCTTTTTAACTGCCGCAACAACTTCCGCGGCGGCTTTCGGGTCGCTGCCGAAATTTGTTCCGCCGCTGTGAACGTTGGGACAGCTGACGTTAATTTCGAGCCAGCCCACAGCGTCTTCCGCATCAAGCTTTTCGCTGACGCGAACATATTCGTCAACTGAAAACCCGCCGACATTTGCGATGACCTTTTTCGAAAAACACTTTCCGAGTTTCGGCAGTTCTTCGGAAACGACTTTTTCGACGCCCGGGTTTTGCAGTCCGACCGCATTGAGCATTCCCGACGGAGTCTCCGCAATTCTCGGCGTGGGATTTCCGAAACGTGATTCGGCAGTCGTACCCTTGAACGAAAACGTTCCGAGAATATTTATATCGTAAAGCTCCGCAAACTCATATCCGTACCCGAAAGTTCCGGAAGCCGGAATAACGGGATTGTCAAGTGTTATTCCGCAGAGCTCGGTTTTCAGTCTTTCCATATTATCTCCTCTCTTTCAAGCACGGGACCGTCACGGCATATACGCTTGTTTCCGTAAAGCGTTTTGCAGGAACAACCCATACACGCACCGAAGCCGCAGCCCATACGCTCTTCAAAACTGAACTGCGCCGACGTCCTGCAAACAGCGTTGACGGCACGGAACATCGGTTCGGGACCGCAGGCATAAACATACGAATAATCGAGATGTTTCATCACGTCCGTGACAAAACCTTTTTCACCGTAAGAACCGTCCGCGGTCGCAACAAAAACCTGTGCGCCTGCCTTTTTGAACTCATCCTCATAAAAGACTTCGTCTTTTGTGTTGAATCCTATGATAACCGAAACGCTTTTGCCCTCGGCAACAAGTTTTTCGCAAAGTCCGAGCATAGGGGGTGTTCCCACACCGCCGCCTGTCAGAAGCGGCGTTTGCCCGCTTTTTGAAGTGTCAAAGCCGTTTCCGAGCCCGACAAGAGCGTTGAGCGTTTCGCCTTTCTTCATACGGCTCATTTGCTCCGTACCTTTTCCGACGGTCTTGTAAACAAGCGTCAGTTTTCCCGTTTCGTATCGGCAGACCGAGATGGGACGGCGCAGAAAAAGTCCGTCAAGTTTCAGATTAACGAACTGCCCGGGGGCGGTTATTGCCGAAGTGTCCCCCGCAAGCGTCATTTCGTATATGTTCTTTGCCAGCAGCTTGTTTGAAGTTATTTCAAATACTGTCTCTTTCATATAATCCTCTGTCCTCCGTAAACGGTCATAACACACTTTCCGAAAACTTCTCTGCCCGAAAACGGCGTCGCTCTGCCCTTTGTTTTGAAAATGTTCGGGTCAACCGTGTATTTTGCTTCGAGGTCGAACACGGTAAAGCCCTCATCTCCGCCTATACCGAAACGCCTGCGGGGCGAACAACTCATAAGGTCAACAAGTTTTTCAAGCGTTATAATATTCTTCTTCACAAGCTCGGTATAAAGCACGGGAAACGCCGTTTCAAGTCCGACAACGCCCATCAGGCTCTTTTCAAGCCCTTTCGATTTTTCCTCCGCTGAATGCGGCGCGTGATCGGTGGCTATCATATCTATCGTCCCGTCCTGCAAGCCCTCTGTAAGCGCGGCTCTGTCCTCGGAACTCCTCAGCGGAGGGTTCATCTTAAAACGTCCGTCCTCCTGCAAATCATCGTCGCACAAAACAAGATAATGCGGAGCGGTCTCGCAGGTCACGTCAACGCCGCTTTTCTTCGCGTTCCGAATAAGCTCGACGCTTTCTTTGCACGAAATATGGCAGACGTGATAAGCGCAGCCCGTACTACGGGCAAGTTCGATATCCCGCGCTATCTGCGCATATTCGCTCTCGGAGCAGATTCCTCTGTGTCCGTGTTTTTTCGCATATTCGCCGTCATGGATATATCCGCCGTTGAGCAAAGAGTTCTGCTCGCAATGCGCGGCGACGATTTTTCCGAGCTTCTTTGCCTCCGTCATGGCGGCAAGCATCATTTCTTCATTCTGAACGCCGCGTCCGTCGTCGGAAAAAGCGCAGACGAACGGAGCCATTCCGTCAAGGTCAGCAAGTTCCTCGCCTTTTTCGCCTTTCGTCAGCGCGCCGTAAGGCAGAACCCGTATTTTTGCGAAATGCTCTATCGCGTCCATTTCCGCCGAAAGATTTTCAAGACTGTCGGGCACGGGGTTCAGGTTCGGCATGGCGCAAACCGCCGTAAATCCCCCGTTTGCGGCGGCAAGGCTGCCGCTTTCCACCGTTTCTTTATAAGAAAAACCCGGTTCGCGAAAATGAACGTGCACATCGCAAAAACCGGGGAACACAAAATATTTATCATTGTCAAATTCAGGGAAAAGCCCGTTTTTACCGAAAAACTCTTCCGCATTTCTCTTTGTTTTTTCGTCGAAATATCTCACGCTTTTCTCCGTTCTCCGACACTTTGCGCAATAAAAAAATCTTGCCCTGACGGCAAGACGAAATTGACGTTTTTACGGTCGGGCACAATATCCCCGAACCTATCATTCAACAATCTTGCCGACATCTCGTGCCGTCTTAAAAACTGTTATAGTAACTATAACATATTTCCCGCCGATTGTCAACAGTCGGCGGGAAAACTTATTCTTATGTTCCGAAAAATTTACAAAGCGACCGAGTTTGTCATTTGCGGGCATTTTTGCGCTTCGGGCAGTTCGTTTTTTTTGAAAGAGAACAGTTTGAGCAACAGCCCGAGCACCCTCTTTCTCCGCAGCAGCTGTTTGCCTTGTTGCGAAAAATCGCGACGACAGCGACAACCGCCCAAAGCCCTACGAGAACAAGAATGATTATATCAAAAACGCTCATAAAATCAATTTTCCTATGTTAAACACAAGTGTTGATATGACCCATGCCACGCCGCATTGAAGAGCCACAACGGCTACGGTCGAACCGACAGAGCGCAGTTCTTTGCGCACGGTTGCTATCGCCGCGATGCACGGGGTGTAAAGCAATGTGAAAATAAGAAAACTTACGGCGGCAAGACCTGTGGGGAACAGCGACGAAAGAGCGCCGCCGAGCGCCGATGTGGTCGTGCCCAAAAGCACGGCAAGGGTGCTGACGACCGCCTCCTTTGCGGTAAAGCCCGAAAGCAGCGCGGTTGCGGCGCGCCAATCCCCGAAGCCCGCAGGCGCAAGCACGGGGCTGATGAAACGGCCTATCCATGCAAGCATACTGTCCGAACTCGATTCAACAACATTGAACCGTGCGTCAAACGTTTGCAGAAACCAGATTATCAAAGTGCCGACAAAAATTACCGTAAACGCTTTCTGCAAAAAGTCTCTTGCCTTTTCCCATAAAAGAAGCAGAACGCTTTTCGGGGACGGAAGACGGTAGTTCGGCAATTCCATAACAAACGGAACGGGCTGACCGACAAACGCAGTCTTTTTCAGAACAAGTGCGACAAGTATGCCCACGATTATGCCCGTTGCGTAAAGTCCTATCATGACCAACGCGGCATATTTGGGGAAGAATGCGGCGCAGAATACCGAATATATCGGTATCTTTGCGGAGCAACTCATAAACGGCGTCAGCATAACCGTCATTTTTCTGTCCCTGTCGGAAGACAGCGTTCTTGTTGCCATTATCGCGGGAACGGTACAGCCGAAACCTATAAGCATGGGCACGATGCTTCTGCCCGAAAGTCCTATCTTACGCAGAAGTTTATCCATAACAAACGCTATTCTTGCCATATAGCCCGTGTCTTCGAGCACGGAAAGGAAGAAAAACAGCGTAACTATAATGGGCAAAAAACTCAAAACGCTGCCGACTCCCGCAAAAATGCCGTCTATAACAAGGCTGTGAACAACGGGATTTATTCCGTAAACAGTCAAGCCGCGATCCACAAGCGCGGTCAGAGCGTCTATCCCCTGCGCCAGCAAATCGGAAAAGAAACTTCCGATAACGTTGAACGTCAGAAAAAAGACGGAAAACATAACAAGCAAAAACACGGGAATTGCGGTATATTTGCCTGTAAGAACCTTATCTATGCGGACGCTTCTTCTGTGTTCCTTGCTCTCGTGGCATTTGACAACAGCTTTTGCAACTACATCTTCAATAAAAACATAACGCATATCGGCAAGAGCCTCATTGCGGTCGAAGTCCGTTTCGCTCTCCATTTCGACTATGCTGTGTTCTATCATCTCGCGCTCGTTTTCGTCAAGCCCGAGTTTGTCCGCCAAAGTCGGATCGCCCTCAATGAGCTTTGTTGCGCAGAAGCGCGGAGAAACGCCCTCGGCGTTCGCATGGTCCTCTATGAGGTGAGCCACGGCGTGAATACAGCGGTGAACGGCGCCCGAACGGCAGAAGTCGGTAACGGTCGGGCAAATTTTATTCTTTGCCGTTTCGACCATCTTATCAACAAGTTCCGAAACCCCTTCTCCTTTTGCGGCGCTTATGGGAATAACCGGAACGCCGAGAGCGGTGCTCATCGTCATAACGTCCACCGTGCCGCCGTTCGCGCGGACTTCGTCCATCATGTTCAGCGCAACGACGGTGGGAATGTGCATTTCAAGCAGTTGCAGCGTCAGATAAAGGTTTCTTTCGATATTCGTCGCGTCAACAATGTTTATGATTCCGTCGGGCTTTTCATTCATTATAAAATCGCGGGTAACGACTTCTTCCTGCGTGTACGGACGCAGGGAGTATATTCCGGGCAAGGCCACAACGGAGCTTCCGCCCGAATTTTTTATCTGACCTATTTTGCTGTCCACCGTTACGCCGGGAAAGTTTCCGACGTGTTGGTTTGAACCCGTCAGCGCATTGAAAAGTGTGGTTTTTCCGCAGTTTTGATTTCCGACAAGCGCAAATTTCATATTTCGCCCGCCTCCGCAACCTCAATATTTTTCGCATCGGACACGCGAAGCGTCAGTTCGTAACCGCGAACGCGGATCTCGATGGGATCTCCCATCGGCGCAACTTTCATCAGCGTTACTTCCGTGCGCGGAATAAGCCCCATATCAAGCAGTCGGAGCCGCAGTTCTCCCTCGCCTCCGACGGCGGTTATTCTTCCTTTTTCCCCGGGTTTCAATTCGTCAAGCGTCATATATCTCTTCCCTTTATAATCTTATATTTATATGTTAGCCTATTCTAACTTATTTGTCAAGACTGTTGCGTTATTTTTCAAAAAAAATCGAGCGATCAACCGTTGCCTGATGCCGTAACCTTTGAACAGGTCTTATATAAAAACAAAAACGCCGCGGAAAAACCGCGGCGTAAATACCGTTATTCTTTCGGCGATGACAGTTGTTTCTTTGCCCTGTAAATGTATATCAGGCAAACAAGAATTACCAACCCGCCCATAGCACAGATTATCAGAATGTTTTTCAGCCCGTTCGACGGCGTCGGAGCGACCGCGACAACGTCCGAATATCCGTCCGCAGTCGTCTTTTCCGCTTCCTCGGCAGTTGCCGCAGTTGTGGCGGGCACGGGCTCGGTCTGCTCTTGGGCAAAAGTACAAAGCGGCGCAAAAACCGTAATCAAAACGCAGATAACGAGAAACATTGCCGAAAACGTTTTTTTCATGCGCGCCTCCTTGCTGTCAGACTGAATACAGTGGAATCCATGCCGTAAATTTTATATGGTCTCTTTTATAACTTCGCCGGTCTCTCCGCTTCTGAAAACGGCTTCCATAAGTTTCATCGTTCTGCGGAGTTGGTCGTGCGTTATAAGCTGCTTTTCTTCGCCGCGTATCGCTTTTGCGACGTTTCTGTAATAATCTCTTTCATCGGACGGAACCCGGGGTATCGGGAACGTGGCTATCGTATCGTCGGTTCTCGGCGCCATGGTCTTTGTCATACCGGCAGAGGTCTGCACGGGAACGGCGTCGCGTTTTTCCCAATCGGTAACTTTGACTATTTTTCCGTTCATGTTCCAATCGTTGATAACCATTGAGCCGTTTTCGCCCTGAACGTACCAACGGGGAAGTTCAATGAAATTGGAGGTTCCGACCTCGACAAAAGCGACAAGCCCGTTTTTGAATTTGAGAGTAACGGAAAAGCCGTCGTCCACTTCGGCATTCGTAACATAGGTCAGATCGGCGTGTACGGAAACGATGTCGTCCCAACCCGTAAGGCAATACAACTGGTCAAACAGATGAATGCCCCAATCGAGCACCATTCCGCCGCCGTGGCATTTCTGATTGCGCCAGTCGCCCGGAATACCGCGTGAACCGTGAACGCGGCTCTCCACGCGGAAAACTTTTCCGAGTTCGTTCTCATCGTATACTTTTTTGACGGAAAGAAAATCCTCGTCCCAACGTCGGTTCTGATGTGCGGTGAAGACCACGCCGTTTTTGTTTGCGGCGGCTATCATCGCTTCAAGTTCTTCGGAACTGAGACAAACGGGCTTTTCGCAGATAACGTTTATTTTGTGTTCGAGAAGTTCAATGCAGACGGGCTTGTGCACATCGTTGGGAACGGCAACTATCGCAAGTTCGACCTTGCCGCTGTTCAGAAGTTCGTCCATAGACGAAAACGCCTTGACGCCCGAATCTTCTTCAAACAGACGGTTTCTTTCGGGGTCGATATCGTAAGCGCCGACTATCTCGAAAATATCGGTCATCTCTTTAAGTCTTTTGATGTGCCAGCATCTTGCCATTCCGCCGTAGCCGACAATGGCGACGTTAATTTTCTTTTCCATAATTTTTTCTCCGTTGCGATATATTCAAAAAATATTACTTTTTTGATTATATACCGCTGCCTTGCTTATGTCAATGAAGTTTTGTTTACTTTTTCAAAAGAGAAATTTCTTCCTCCGTCAGCTTCCGAACCTCACCCTCTTTGAGTGCGGGGTCAAGCACGACCGGGCCGATACGGACGCGGCGAAGCGTTTCGACGCGGTTGCCGCAGCAGGCAAACATTCTCCGAACCTGATGATATTTGCCCTCGCAGATAACGACGCGTGCGGTCTTTTCGTCGATTGCTTCCAACTTTGCGGGCTTTGTCTCAAAACCGTCCTTCAATGTCATTCCGTTTTCAAACAAGTCAAAACACACGTCGTCAAGCGGGCGTTCAAGCGTTGCCGTATACTCTTTTTCGACCTCGTGGGACGGAGACGTTAACCTGTGCGAAAAATCGCCGTCGTTGGTCAGCAAGAGCAGTCCGGAAGTGTCCTTGTCAAGCCGACCGACAGGAAACATACCTTTTCGGAACAGTTCCGACGGAACAAATTCAAGAACGTTTCTTTCCTTTTCATCTGTCGTCGAAACAAAGCCGCACGGCTTGTTCAGCATCAGATACACAAACTCCGACGTATCGGTCGGCACGCCGTTCACGGTTATCTCGGCATCGGGAGAAACGGACATTGACGGGTCACGCACGACCTCTCCGTTCACCGTAACTTTTCCTCTTCTTATCAAAGCCTTTACCTCGCTTCTGCTCCCGACGGAACAGGCGGAAAGGACAGCGTCAAGTCTTTTCATCAGAAGTGAAATACCATCCTGCGGAAGTATCTGAGTTTGTTGTGGAACAGTTCGAACAGTTTCGGGCTTCTTATCAGGAAATACTCACCCGGCATTTCAACAAATTCGCCGTGATACATGCATTTATACTGATAAAGTTCGTACATCGGGTCTTTTTTCAGGTCGTCCGTGTTCAGTTCAAGCGTGCCGCCCATATTAAACGTTGTGACCTGCCCGTCAAGGCTGTCCTTTATCATATCCCAATAGTTGGCGGTAAGTTTCAGTTCGCGCAACGCGCCCGCGTTCGCGCCGTAGAAGTTATACGCCTTATTGCCCATTTTGATAAAGAACGACGCGGAAAGGTACGGATCGTCCGAATATTTTTCGGTTATCTTCAAACGTCTTTCGGTCGCTTCAAGTTGTTTGTACGCTTCTTTCAGCTTCGGCGCAAGTCTTTCGCGCTTTTTGTCGGTCGTTTCGGGGTCTGCTATCTCGTCCTCAAAGCGTTTTATCTGCGCGTGAACGTCCGCAAGAACCTTTTCGGTGTACTCTTTATCCTTTTTGCTGTTGTACTTATAAAGATAAATTTTCGCCTGCGGGTCAAGAGACGAAGCGAACTTCTTGTAATAATCGAGGTCACGTCTGCCGAAGCCCTTTTTATCTGTCGTTTCAACCAGCAGTTTATAAAAGATCTCAACGTATTCGTCAAGCGTTTCGGGCGTCGAAACATGAAGTTCCGCGCCTCTGTCGTGGCTGAGTTTTATATCGTTTTTAAGTCTGACCGTAAAATTCGAATAAAGGCGTTTTTCTTCCTCTTTCGGGTCGTTTTTCGGGTCGATATGAAGTCGGTAATTCGTTCTCGGCTGCAAAACGAGTTTTTCGTTTTTGATATAGCCGAGACTTTCAAAAAACTTGCATATATCGTTTTCGGGTTCTTTGAAATCTATTTTATAATCGCAGAACGGGTCGAAAATCAAATAGATGATATGCTTCTTTTTCATATACGCTTTCAGATACTCGGTAAATTCCGCGACGAGTTCTCTGTTTTCATAATCGCAAACGAAGCCGCGCGTGATATATCCTATCGACCACGGAGTGCAATATACGGGCAGGCGGAAAAGCATACAACTCAAAACCGTTTCGCCGTTTTCGTCTGTTCCGACAAAAGCGTCGGGTCTGAAAAGCTTTCTGAAATGCGCCCAACCCGCAGTTTGCTGAAATATACCGTTCTTTTTCGCAAATTCGTCCGCGCGGGATATATCTGTTTTTTCAAAATTATACATAAACTCAATTCTTTCCGATAGATGGTAAAATATTAAAAGCGCCGTTTCCGTCTTTACATGCCGAGTATGTCCGACACGACGGCAATGCGCAAATTCTCAAAACAATGTGTTTTCGCTTCCTCGCGGGACTGTCCCTCGGGAGTTATGCAGACCAAGCGCGAAACACCGTGTTCAAGCAGTTTTTCCGCCCCGTCTCCGATTTTCCCGCAAAGGCACACAACTTCTTTTCCGCAGCTGCGTTCCGCAACGCGGCAAACGATTTTTCCGCAAACACTCTGCGCGTCCGCGCATCCCTCTCCCGTTATTATGATATCGGCATTTCCTGCCGCTTCGTCAAAACCTACGGCATCAAGAACGGTGTCTGCGCCCGAGGCAAGTTTGCCTCCGAAGAAAAGCATTATTCCCGCGCCGAATCCTCCCGCCGCGCCAGAACCGGGAGTATATGCAACGGATTTTCCGACTTCGTTTTCGACGATATCCGAAAGACGGCGGACACCTGCGTCAAGCACCTTTATCAGTTCCTCGTCCGCTCCCTTTTGCGGTCCGTAAACAGCCGCCGCGCCGTGGTTGCCGTAAAGAGGGTTCGTCACATCGCACGCGCCTATTATCTCACATTCGCGCAGCCTTGCGTCAAGCCCCGAAAGATCAACGCTTCCTATTCCCGAAAGACCGCCGCTCTTGGGAATGAGTTCACAGCCGTTTCGGTCATAGAACTTGGCACCCATAGCGCATGCCGCTCCCGCGCCCATATCGTTGGTTCCGCTTCCGCCGAGACAAAATATAAGTTTTCGACATCCCTCGTCCAGCGCCGCCTTTATAAGAGCACCGACACCGTAAGTCGTCGAATTCATAATATCAAGCCTGTTCGGTTGCAATCCCGCGGACTGTGCCGTCTCAATAACCGCAGTTTTGCCGAAAACGCATATTTTCATATCGTGTCTGACACAGCCGAAAGAGTCCGTTCCTTTAACGGGAACGATTCGCGCCTTTTCTCCGAGCGCCGCCGCAAATGCATCAACGCTGCCCTCGCCGCCGTCTGCAACGGGAAGACACACGACTTCCGCATCGGGACGATGTTCTTTTATAGCAGTCGCAACAACACGGCAGACCTCGGCTGAGGTCATTGTTCCTTTGAATGAATCGGGAGCAATCAGTATTCGCATATAGGAAAACCTGCTTTCTCATTCGCTCAAAAGAGCGTTTTTGGAAGTAAAAAATTTTTTCTGTTTTTATATATCAATTTATATTTGTCAGGCAGATCATACGCCGCACGAAAAACAATATCCGAAGCAAACAAAAACCGCAGTTTTCATATTTTTCAAAATATTCCCGAACAACACAATAAAGCCTCATACCCGCTCTTCGCTTTGCAGAGGCCGAAAAACTAAAACAAACACCTTGCGGTATATAAAAGATGCGGGGCACCTCGGCGGCGCCCCTCGGGAACAGGCGATCGCCGCCCGAAAACGGACACAGATACGCCGATTAGGTCTTCGCCGGATGAATCGAACGCGGCAGCGCGAACCGCCGCGTTCGCAAAAAGATCGTTTATTGCCCGCACACTCGGCAACTCAGTCTTCCGAATACCCGAAAATCAGTCGGCGTTCTCTTCCTTCATCTTCGCAAAGCACTCGCTGCAATATACCGGTTTGTCCTCTCTGGGCTGGAACGGTACTCTTGCAGGGCCGCCGCATCTTGCACAGGTAGTATCAAAATACTCTCTTGCGCCTTTTGCAGCGTTTTTCTTTGCAGCTCTGCACTCTTTGCATCTCTGGGGCTCGTTCTGGAATCCTTTTTCAGCATAGAACTCCTGCTCGCCGGCAGAGAAAACAAATGTTTTGCCGCAGTCTTTGCAAACTAATTCCTTATCTTCGTACATTTCGAGAAATCCTCACTTAAAAAAATTATTGCCCTAAATCGGATTCACACCGATTCGCAGAAGACGACCGAGAACCGAGGTAATTCAAACATTTCATACCGTCGCGCATTCTTTCGGGTGTGCGAGCCGAAAGAGGGCAAACGGCGGTAATGTCCTTCTGACCTGACGTCAGCAGTCTTTTCAACGCCTTTAAGTTGGGCATATATACGGTTTTTCTCTCCGAACAAGAGTCGGAATTTTCAAAGAACGGTATATGACGGAAAATGACAAACAACATTATAAATTATAATATGTAGATTCAGTTTTCCGCGTTTTCGTAATGTTTTTTAATCTTCTTGCGTATCCGCTGCACCGCATTTTCAACGGTTTTTTCGCCGACACCGAGTTTTTCGGCTATTTCGCAGTATCTTTTTTCCAAAAGATATTCGTCAAGGACTTTGTTTTCAAGATCGGAAAGATTTTTTCGCAGTCCTCTGAAAAACGTCTGCGAATCGACGCTTGAAATCACGTCGGCGTCTTCAACGGCGATTTCGTCCGTCAACGCATCGGTTTTGCCGTCCGTTTTCAATGCGCGGTAAGCGGTCACCATACGGTTTTTGATACAGGTTTTTGCAAAAGCGTCAAACGGAACTCCGCGCTCGGAATCAAAAGACAGGCAGGCAAGATAAAGACCTATCATACCCTCCTGAAAAAGGTCTTCGCGCAGGTATTCGGGATAAGAACTTACAGCGGCGGAAATATACGGTACATATTCATCTCTGACTTTCGAAAACCGAACCTTTTCCGTCACTTTTTTTATCCATTCCTTTCACAAAATTTCCACATATTTTTATGTTAAAGCATACGAGGAACACCCCGCAGATTTTTACTCTCCGGAATGTCCCTCGTTATCTAATTCTTGATAATGCAATAAAACATTGTGTGGAACCGTTTGCGCGCCGTGCGCAAGATCAAATGATCGCCTTTATATCAGTTAATAATCGTCTCTTCGGTGTCGATGTCGAAAAGATGAATCTTCTGCATCTCGAAGCATACCTTTATGGTATCGCCGGGACGCGCAAGCGTTGTGGGAGCAACTCTTGCTGTAATCTTGGTATCGTTGACATCAAGGAACAGGTAGGTTTCCGCACCCATCATTTCCGTTACTTCAACGTTGGCGGTTATCGTGGAATCGGAGAATCTTTCAAGATACATATCCTCATCGTGAACCGCTTCGGGTCTGATACCGAGAATAACCTGCTTACCGCCGTAAGACATAAGTTTTTCGTAGTTCTCAGTCATTACTTTTTCACGCGGAAGTTTCAGGGCAAACTCGCCGAAGTTGACGAAAACGTCTTCGCCTCTTCTTGTCAGTTTTGCTTCGATGAAGTTCATCTGCGGAGAACCGATGAATCCCGCAACGAACATATTGCACGGCAGGTCGTAAAGATTCTGCGGTGTGTCGCACTGCTGGATAAATCCGTCTTTCATTACAACGATACGGGAAGCCATCGTCATAGCCTCCGTCTGGTCGTGCGTAACGTATATAAATGTAGTTCCGAGTCTCAGGTGGAGTTTGGATATCTCCGTTCTCATCTGGGCACGGAGTTTTGCGTCAAGGTTGGAAAGAGGTTCGTCAAGCAAGAATACTTTGGGTTCACGAACTATCGCACGTCCGAGAGCGACACGCTGTCTCTGACCGCCCGAAAGAGCCTTCGGACGTCTTTCAAGCAAGTGAGAGATATCAAGGATTCTTGCTGCCTCGTCAACTCTTCTTTTGATTTCCTCTTTTGAGAACTTACGGAGTTTAAGTCCGAATGCCATGTTCTCAAAAACGGTCATGTGCGGATAAAGAGCGTAGTTCTGGAAAACCATCGCTATGTCTCTGTCCTTCGGAGGAATGTCGTTGACAAGTCTGTCGTCTATGTAAAGCTCGCCCTCGCTGATCTCTTCAAGTCCCGCGATCATTCTCAAAGTCGTCGACTTACCGCAACCGGAAGGTCCTACGAAAACGATAAATTCTTTATTCTTGATTTTCAGGTTGAAATCGGTAACCGCGCGAACGCCGCCGGGATAAACCTTACCGATACCTTTCAATATAACACCTGCCACGAGATGTACCTCCAATAAACTGTTCGTCTGATAACGTCAGCCGGTCCCGTTTCACTCAAACGGGCGCACTGCTCCTATACTATATAATGAATGATACCACAAAGCGCCCAATTCGGACGTGTTCAACAACCCGAGAATAAACGAATACAATCAGGCGCTTA
>JABLTO010134585.1_pt1 | contig 73304 bp, 64 predicted proteins | sample 7160091 | NCBI WGS metagenome assembly JABLTO01 (sample SAMN14651225, study PRJNA627086) | human gut metagenome | isolation source: feces | host: Homo sapiens
AAATGGATGCCTCCCTCTAAGTTCAGGGAAGCATCCATGATGGAAGCTTAATTATTCAATTTTGACCCGGTGTCCAGAAAACTGGGTACATATCACTTTTGACCGGACTGTTTTTTATTTGTTTGCTCCTGATTGCTGTCTTATTTTTGCATATTCTAGCAGCGGCATCTGTTCTTCTAGTGTACCTTCCACGATCAAATCCAGATATCGATAATTTTTTACACCGTCATCTCGGCCGCATGTAATGATATAACATTTATCGCTTCCTATACTAAAGTTGTCTACGTAGTTTCTTGTGGCTTCGTCTCTTGATACGGCAAATACGTTTGTTACACGGTATGTATAGCGTCCTGATTCTGCCGTTAGATAAAAGGCATCGCCAACTTCTACATCCTTTAGGCGGTTAAATGACAGATCTTGTGCCGTATGGTTATGACCATAGATGCACATATGAGTCTCGCCTAGTGTATAATCTGGTCGTGCTGCTGTTACCATCCAGATATCTAGGTCATAGTTTATCTCTTCCCATGTTCCTGTGTAAACACCTCTTCTTATACCTGCTGTCGGAACCTCAAGCACACACTGGATCGTGCCTTTTGCGTAGTCTGGCGTATAGACAATGCCGTCTCTCATATAATAATTGGCATCCTCATAGTCAAGATCTGAAAAATCGTATGTTGGTGCTGATTCATCCTCTCCGGCACTTTCACCGCTTTCTTCTATATCGTCCCAGCCTTTTGCATTTTCCTGCTGCTTACGTCTTGCCATGCGTTCTGCCTTTTCCTTTGCTTCTTCCTGAAGTTTTTTTTCATATGCCTCTGGATCTGTAAGCTTTAAAATCAGATCATCTATATACGTATCGGCAAGATCGCGTTCCTCTGCCTGGCGCTCATAGGCATCCCGATTTTTAAAGAACATCAGATACACACCTGCTACAATCAAACCAATTGATGCTGTAAATAAAAGTGCAAACAGAAATTTCATGCCTGCCGTCATTGTTTTCTTTCTTTTTTTCTTCACAAAGACTGCTCCTTTCCCTGTTTTTTTCAGCTTATCATCTTTTTTTGTTCTGCACAACCCTTTTTCCTGATTCTTCTGCTCCCGTCAAAAATCGTAAGAAATTCGTCAGCTAAAAAAAAGACAGACATATTTCATGCCTGCCTCTTTTATATTAAATAGTTGTAGTTATTACTTATTAGAAAGATACTCGTGAATACCCTTTGCACCTGCTTTTCCAGCTTCCATTGCAAGGATTACGGTAGCTGCGCCTGTTACAGCATCTCCACCTGCGAATACACCATTCTTGGAAGTCTGGCCGTTTGTTTCTTCTGCTACGATACACTTCCACTTATTTATCTCAAGTCCCTCAGTTGTGGAGGAGATCAGTGGGTTCGGTGAAGTACCAAGTGCCATGATAACGGTATCTACGTCAAGTGTGAACTCTGAATCCGGGATTACAACCGGACGGCGTCTTCCAGATGCATCTGGCTCACCTAATTCCATACGAACACACTTCATGCCCTTTACCCAGCCCTTCTCGTCCTCAAGGATCTCAGTCGGGTTTGTCAGAAGATGGAAAATGATTCCCTCTTCTTTTGCATGATGTACTTCCTCTACTCTTGCTGGAAGCTCTGCCTCACTACGGCGATATACGATATATGTGGTTGCGCCAAGACGAAGTGCTGTTCTAGCTGCGTCCATTGCAACGTTTCCTCCGCCGACAACTGCTACCTTTGTTCCTCTAAAGATCGGGGTATCATAGTCGTCACGGAATGCCTTCATTAAATTGTTTCTTGTTAAGAACTCATTTGCAGAGAATACACCAACTGCATTCTCACCTGGGATACCCATAAACTTTGGAAGACCTGCTCCAGAACCGATAAATACAGCCTCAAAGCCTTCCTCTTCCATCAGCTGGTCAATGGTAACAGACTTTCCGATAACAACGTTGCACTCGATCTTAACGCCAAGCTTACGGACATTGTCGATCTCTTTTTGTACAACCTCATCCTTCGGAAGACGAAACTCCGGAATACCATATGTTAATACACCGCCTGGCTCGTGAAGTGCCTCGAAGATAGTAACTTCGTATCCAAGCTTTGCTAAATCACCTGCGCATGTAAGGCCTGCCGGGCCGGAACCGATGATAGCAACCTTCTTGCCGTTTGTGGTCTCTGGCTTCTTCGGAACATAGCCATGCTCTCTGGAGTAATCAGCAACGAAACGCTCCAACTTTCCGATGGAAATAGGATCACCCTTGATACCACGAATACACTTGCCTTCGCACTGTGTCTCCTGTGGACATACACGTCCACAGATTGCCGGAAGTGCAGATGATTCTGCGATGATATCAGCAGCTTCTGTGATCTTTCCTTCCTTTACAGCATTTACAAATGCCGGAATATTGATAGATACTGGACATCCCTGAATACACTTTGCATTCTTACAATTGATGCAGCGTGATGCCTCTGCCATTGCCTCTTCCATGTTATATCCAAGACAGACTTCGTCAAAATTAGTAGCTCTTACCTTTGGATCCTGCTCTCTGACTGGAACTCTGTTTAAAACGCTCATATTCAACCTCATTTCTGCGTATTTTGCGTATTTTTACTTTTCTATATCTTGTTTTATCAGCCTTCGCAGTGTCCGCAGCCGCCGTGATGGGTCTCGCCCTCAAGCTCCTTTAACATTGCTCTGCCTTCTGCTGTCTTATAGGTCTGCTGACGCATCATTGCCTCGTCCCAGTTTACCAGATGACCATCAAACTCCGGTCCATCTACGCAGGCAAACTTGATCTTGCCGCCTACAGATACACGACATCCGCCGCACATACCTGTTCCATCTACCATGATTGGGTTTAAGCTGACGATTGTTGGAATACCAAGCTCCTTTGTCAGCTTGCATACGAATTTCATCATGATCATCGGTCCGATTGCAACACATACATCATACTGCTTGCCCTGATCGTGCAGTTCCTGGATCACCTGAGTAACCATTCCCTTACGCTCATAGCTGCCGTCATCTGTTGTGATATAAACGTTTCCAACAGCTTTCATCTCTTCTTCAAGAAGGATTAAGGACTGTGTCTTTGCACCGACAATTACATCTGCCTGAATGCCATGCTCATGCAGCCACTTTACCTGTGGGTAAACAGGTGCTGCACCAACACCACCGGCAACAAATAAGAACTTCTTGTTCTTTAAAGCTTCTGGATCTTCCTTTGTAAACTCAGATGCCACACCAAGCGGTCCTACAAAATCTGTAAAGCTGTCTCCTGCGACAAGCTTTGACATTTTCTCGGTTGATGCACCGACGATCTGGAACACGATGGTGATAGTTCCCTTTTCTCTGTCATAATCGCAGATTGTAAGCGGAATACGCTCACCTTCCTTGTCTACCTTTGCAATAATGAACTGTCCCGGAAGGCAGTTTGCTGCCACTCTCGGTGCCACAACATCCATCAGATAGATCTTATCTGCCAGCTTTTTTGCCTTTGTGATCTGATACATAATAACCTCCATTTGTTGATATATTCACTGCACTAAAGTGTATTCTACTATAATCAGAGCAAAACTTCAATACCATTCCTTGGAAATCGTCAAAAAAATCACAAAGGGAGTGTCCATCAATACTCTCTTCCCAGATCTTTTATCCACGTGATTGACAGACCCATCCAGGATTGTACTTTTGGAAGCTCGCCGTCTTTGTCACATTTTGTTTCTTCGTTTGCGAGGGAGAGGCCGTGCCAACCGTGCGCATACATATGAAATTCTACTGGTACTTTTGCTTTTCTAAGGGCTGCTGTGTAGAGGAAGGAGTTTTCTACTGGTACTGCCTGGTCTTCGTTTGTGTGCCAGATGAAGGTTGGCGGATTTTGTGTGCCTGCCTGTTTTTCTAGCGAGGTAAGTTCCAGATATTTTTCCTGATCGAGTCCTCTGCACAGCTCGTTGAAGGAGCCTCTGTGGGCGAACTCGCCTGATGTGATGACTGGATAGCAAAGGATATTTCCATTTGGGCGAATGTCTTCTGCTAAAAGACCTAGTGGCTCGTAGACAAAGCTTTGATTCCAGAAGCATCCTAAGCTGGCTGCCAGGTGGCCTCCTGCTGAGAAGCCTGCTACTAAAATCTTTTCTGGATCTATATTCCACTCTGCGGCATGACTTCTTACTATGCTTACTGATTTTGCCAGTTCTAACAGTGCGCATGGAAATACTGCCGGTGCACAATTATAATATAAAACAAATGCCTGCATTCCGGCTGCTAAGTACTGCATTGCTATGGACTCTGACTCTCTTGATGAGGTGTAGCGATAGCCGCCGCCTGGACAGATAACAACTGCCGGACGCGGTACTGGCATGTTCTGAGGCTGCTGTAAATAACATACAAGCTGTGCTGCTGATTCTGGCTTTTCTGCGCCTGCCTTTTCATATGGGATCTCTAAATTCATCTTTATCAGTTCCATCTTATTTTGTCTCCTTCTTCTCTTCGTCAATATCAATGCGTCGTCCTGCCGGAACTAGAAAACGGCTCTCAAAAATACCTGCTGCATTTGCGCGCAGCTTATATGGATCTTGTCTTTGCACATGAATGACGAACTCTGCATGTGGATCTAATGCTGTCAATGTCAGCTTTAATGCAGCATCCTCCTGTGAGGAATTGCAGTAATCAGCGTGAACGAGTCCATCTGACTGCTTTTTTACCGCGTAGTAACGTCCTTTTTCAAGGATATCTCCCGGTTCGCCCTGCATCATATTCAGGACTATTGATTTTTCCTTCATAAATCGATTCCATCTCTTTCCACTATATTTAACTATTAACCCCTGGAAATTTTGGTAATGCAAAAGAGGGATCACCTGACGGCAACCCCTCTTACTTACCATACACGTAAACATCATTGTCATCGACAACTATCAGTGACAATTAGTTGTACTTACGCTTTCTAGCCGCTTCAGACTTCTTCTTACGTCTTACGCTTGGCTTCTCATAATGCTCTCTCTTACGGATTTCCTGCTGGATACCTGCCTTAGCGCAGTTTCTCTTGAATCTGCGTAATGCACTGTCCAGGCTCTCGTTCTCTTTAACGATTACATTAGACATAGACTCTCACTCAACCTCCCTCCAGTTGTGTATTGTGCAAATACAACTGTTTGGGTATTTTTAGCACATGTTTTATTATAACAGATTTTTTTCTTTTGTCAATCAGATTTTTTCTTTTTTTTAAATCAAACTTTTAATGCCATATCGCCTTCTCTGATCCAGCCTTTTTTGCGCATGAACTCGGATACGCCAAGTGTCAGAAGCGCTGGAAGGATGAAGTGCATAACGGCAATCTGAAGAAGTGCCATCCATGTTGGCATGCCTGCCTCGGTCATTGCACCGAATGCTGCAATCTGTCCAACAAAACCAGCTGATCCCATACCTGAACCAACTGGTGTACTTACCATATGAAGTACAGCAGATGCAACTGGTCCTAAAATTGCACTTGATACAATGGCCGGAATCCATATGATTGGACGGCGCACGATATTTGGAATCTGAAGCATAGAAGTTCCAACGCCCTGTGCAATCAGACCGCCTACCTTGTTCTCACGGTAGCTGGCAACTGCAAATCCAACCATCTGACAGCAGCATCCGATAGTTGCGGCACCTGCTGCAAGTCCGGTAAGACCCATGGAAATTCCAATTGCAGCGGAGCTGATCGGAAGTGTTAAAATCATACCCATTAAAACAGAAACGATGATTCCGCCAACTATTGGAGACTGCTCTACGTTTACATTAACAAGTCCGCCAAGCCACTTCATAAAGTCAGTGATGTACGGTCCTACAAATAAACCAATCGCAGCACCTGCGCAGATAGAAACAAGCGGTGTTACAAGAATATCAACCTTTGTCTTTCCTGCAACAAGATGACCAACCTCAATTGCTACGTAAGCAGCTACGAATGCGCCAAGCGGCTCGCCAGGTGTGCCAAGTGTGATTGCCTCTGGTGCAGCCGGGAATGCGCCGATCATACCAGCAACAGCAGCTGATACAGTTACAAGCGGTCCCTCTTTGAATTTACAGGCTACGCCAACACCGATGCCGGCACCTGTAAGTGTCTTTGCTACATTGCTGATAGCCTTTAAATAGCTGCCAACCGGTCCGCCAATCAATGTTCCGATCTGTGCAATGATAGTTCCAATAATCAGAGTGGAAAATAAGCCCAGTGCCATTCCGCTCAGTCCGTCAATAAAAATGCGGTTTAATATTTTCTTTGTTTTCTCCATGCAAACAACCTTGCCTTTCCCCTCCCGTTTTCTACGGGTGTATTTTATCTGACTGACGAAACAGTGAAGTGTAAACACATGTCTTGTCCACTGTCTTGTCAGCTGACTTGTCAAACAGGTGCAAGTGTATCACATTCTGACAAAGAAATCAAGTGTCTTTTTTAAATTGTTTCCTGTAAGTAGCCTAGAAGCCGCAGTTTTTGCTCGATACGGTCAAAAATTTCCTCACGGTCTGCTTCTACAGTATGATAATGCTTTCCGTTTGTGAGGATGCTTAACGGGCGTGCCGTGCTTTTTGATATTTTGTCTAGAAAATCATTAACGTCACATCTGTTTTCAAGAATCAAATCTACTGTTATCTGTCCGTAGATCTCATGCTCGACTACAACATCCCTTAAGCGGCCGCCATTGTCTACAATGGCAAATAGTTCTTCTGCCATCTGCTCATCTGTATGGCATACAAAAAATGTACGGCGAACTACTTTTTTCTCGTCTGCCCTGTCATACAAATATCCCTTATTTGTCGAGAGAATGTTTCTGTTTGATGCGCGAAGCAGTGCAATATCCTGCACGATCACCTGGCGGCTTACCTTCATCTGTCTGGCAAGCTCTGTTCCTGAAATCGGCTTTTTTGTCTGCGTCAAAAGCTGAATGATGTGTTCTCTTCTCTCTTCTCCTTCTGTCATAGCCTCTCCTTTATAAAAGGGGACTGCCAAATAGCAGCCCCCTTATTTGTTTACACCATTATTTGTTTAACTGCTCCTTAAGAACCTCTGCTGCCTTTTTGAGTGCAGCCTGGATTCCGTCTGGATTCTTTCCGCCGGCCTGAGCCATATTTGGACGACCGCCGCCGCCACCGCCTACAAGTGCAGCAATTCCCTTGATAAGATTTCCTGCATGTGCGCCAGCCTTTATAGCCTCATCTGTTGCAGTTGCCATAAGGTTTACCTTGCCGTCTGCTGCAGATGCGATTACTACAACACCGTTTCCAAGCTTCTCCTTGAACTGATCGCCTAAGTTACGAAGCTCATTCATTCCAGTATCCTTAAGTGCTACAGCCAGAAGCTTAACACCGTTAATCTCTACTACCTGATCCATTACGTTGCCAACAGCATCCTTTGCCATCTGGTTCTTTAACTTCTCATTCTCAGACTGAAGTGCCTTGATCTCGCCCTGCATAGTCTCGATACGCTCTGTCAGCTTGTCCGGAGTAGTCTTTGCTGCTGCGCTTGCCTCTGCAAGATCAGCGGAAAGCTTCTCGTAGTAGTGAATAAGACCCTCAGATGTAAGTGCCTCGATACGGCGAACACCTGCTGCAATACCAGACTCAGAAATGATCTTGAAGCAATTTATTGCTGCGGTATTTGATACATGTGTACCACCACAAAGCTCTAATGAGAAATCTCCCATGCAAACAACACGTACTGTAGAACCATACTTCTCACCAAACAGTGCCATTGCACCCATCTTCTTTGCCTCATCGATGGTTGTTTCCTTTGTAACAACTGGAAGTGCTGCTGCGATCTGATCATTTACGATCTCCTCTACCTTTGCAAGCTCTTCCTTTGTCATTGCCTGGAAATGAGTAAAGTCAAAACGCAGACGATCCTTTGATACATAGGAACCTGCCTGCTCAACATGGCTTCCAAGTACCATACGCAGTGCCTTCTGAAGAACATGTGTTGCGCTGTGGTTCTTGCTTGTCAGCTGACGATTCTTCTCGTCTACATTTAATGTAACAGTCTCGCCCTGTGTAAGCATACCCTTTGTCATGGTTCCTACATGGCCGATCTTGCCGCCCTGAAGATGAATGGTATCCTTTACAGTGAAGCTTCCGCTCTCTGTCTCGATAACACCAATATCACCCTGCTGACCACCCATGGTGCCATAGAATGGTGTCTCCTCAGTAATGATTGTTCCGTTCTGACCATCTGTAAGTGCCTCTACGATCTCATCCTCTGTTGTTAAAACAAGGATCTTTGAGTCGCTTACAAGCTTGTCATAGCCAACGAACTTACTTGTAACAGACGGATCGATGGACTGGTATACAGTTACATCTGCGCCCATGTAGTTTGTTGTCTTACGAGCCTTTCTTGCAGCCTGTCTCTGTGCTTCCATGTTCTCCTTGAAGCCTTCTTCATCTACGTCAAAGCCCTTCTCCTCAAGGATCTCCTTTGTAAGATCAAGCGGGAAGCCGTAGGTATCATACAGCTTGAATGCATCAGCACCGTCAAGTGTAGTCTTTCCTTCTTCCTTCATTGCTGCCTCAAGATCCTCTAAGATTGTCAGACCCTGATCAATTGTCTTGTTGAATTTATTTTCTTCCTCAGAGATTACCTTTAAGATCATCTCTTTCTTTTCTTCTAACTCCGGATAACCATCCTTAGATGTTGCGATTACGACCTTAGCTAACTCGCTTAAGAACAGACCGTCAATTCCAAGGATTCTTCCATGACGTGCAGCACGGCGAAGCAGACGGCGAAGAACGTAGCCTCTGCCCTCGTTAGACGGCATGATACCATCGGAGATCATAAATGTTACAGAACGGATGTGATCGGTGATGATACGAATGGAAACATCCTTCTTTTCGTCCTCATGATAAACAGCATGTGCAACCTCACCAACATGGTCTGTCAGCGCGCGAAGTGTATCTACATCGAAAATAGAATCTACGTCCTGAACAGCAACTGCCAGTCTCTCAAGACCCATACCTGTATCAATGTTTTTCTGAATCAGATCTGTGTAATGGCCATGTCCATCGTTATTAAACTGTGAGAATACGTTGTTCCATACTTCCATGTAACGGTCACAGTCACAGCCTACGGTACAGCCCGGCTTACCGCAGCCATACTTCTCGCCTCTGTCGTAGTAGATCTCAGAACATGGACCGCAAGGACCTGAACCGTGCTCCCAGAAGTTGTCTTCCTTTCCAAAACGGAAGATTCTCTCAGCCGGAATGCCCTGCTGCTTATTCCAGATCTCAAATGCCTCATCATCATCCTCATATACGGACGGATACAGACGGTCTGGATCAAGACCAACAACCTGAGTTAAAAACTCCCAGCTCCATGCAATAGCTTCCTTCTTGAAGTAATCGCCAAAGGAGAAGTTTCCAAGCATCTCAAAGAAAGTACCGTGACGTGCAGTCTTTCCAATGTTTTCGATATCACCTGTTCTGATACACTTCTGACAGGTGGTCACTCTGCGTCTCGGCGGGATTTCCTGTCCGGTAAAATATGGCTTTAACGGTGCCATACCGGAGTTAATAATTAAAAGGCTGTTGTCGTTGTGCGGCACCAGTGAAAAACTCTTCATCTTCAGATGTCCTTTGCTCTCCATAAAATCAAGGAACATCCGGCGTAATTCATTTACTCCATACTTTTCCACAATCGTTTCCTCCAAACTAATCTGCACCTGCGGCCGTTTTTGCAGGCCACAGGCGATTTTATCGCATTTATTATAGTATAAATAGAAAAATACTGCAAGGTGTTTTTATTCTAAGCTCCACACTCCTGTATCTAAGAAGCGCTTTGCTGTTTCGTCCGCCTTTGTGATGACATTCTCGTCGTAGCCAAGAACACCTAAAAGCTTGATTGCGTTTCTTGATACGGCACGTCCCTCGTACAGACGGTAATTGAAGATGACATCGTTATCCTTGACATCTTCTTTGAAATGATAATTGCTGTACAGATGCTCTAACATATGAGTAAGCTCAATATCATGTGTTGCTGCAAAACACATAACACCGCTGTCGGCAAAGCTCTGTAAAATACGGCTTGATGCCGCGATACGCTCTACTGTATTAGTTCCGCGAAGAACCTCATCTACAAAGCAAAGAACTGGTGTCTTGTCCTGATTTACAGCATCAAGAATACGCTTTAAGGACTTGATCTCGACAATGAAGTAGCTCTCGCTGCCCTGAATATTGTCCTTTAATGCCATTGATGAGTAAATTCTAAAGAAACATGAACGATACTCTTTTGCAAGAGCCATACCACATGTCTGTGACAAAAGAGCATTGATTGCAACAGTCTTTAAGAAGGTTGACTTACCAGATGCATTTGAACCTGTAAGAAGCACTGGATGATGCTCGTAAATACTATTTGCAACTGGCTCTGAAAGCAGAGGGTGATACATATCCTTCGCCTCAACAAAGCCCTCTTTTGACTCCTCTAATTCGCTCTCGCAGTAAAATGGCATAAGCTCACGGAAGGAGGCAATAGAGATGTAGGCATCAAGACGGCCAATCTCGTCCATTAAAATCAGCATCTCTTTTTTGTGCTTCTGAACCTTTGCCAACAGACGATTAAACATGATCAAGTCAATTCTAAAGAACATGTTTAAATAGTCCATCATCATGGAGCCCATATTTCCGCTGAACTTATCAGTGGAACCAAGAAATCTTGCATTTCCCTTTACAGATGAAAGAGCATTTACTGCCTGTTTTAAGTTTTCTGTGTAATCCTTAAGCTCTGGCACATTCAGTTTTAAAAGTCCCTGTGCACAGGATACTAAATGTACAATGGCACCAACAGACACATAATATGGTTCAATCTCTGTTTTCTTTTTGTAGTAAGTGTAAACATTGTAGATCAATACACCAATCGCAACTAAAATACCGCTTGCCGGCTGTGCGATGATCGCAAATATTACTACAACATACAAAAACAGATGCATGTAGTTGTCAAGGTTGCTGTCTGGAAGAAGCTTTGTGATGTTGTTGACATAATCAATCAATGCAAACTTCTTTGAATGACCTACCTTTGAAAGCTCCATCTGGTAAGCTGTTCTTGTCTTTTCGTTTCGCTGAAAGAAGCTTATGATGCGGTTTCTCTCCTCAAGCTCCTCCTTGCTTGTCAGCGGTGTACGCAGCAGCTTGTAAAGATAGTCGTCTCCGCTGCTGCTGCGGCACTGATTCATCATACAGAACACAGAGTCCATATCTAAGTCGTTCCATGTGATATCATCAATCGTAAACTCTTCCTGCTTTGTTGCCTGAAAATATTTGGCAATGTGCTCAAGCTCACCGTAATCATACTCTCTCTTTGGCAGATTTCCCCATGAGTTGATGATCGAGCTTAAAAAACGCTTGTTGCGACGGCTGTTGCTGGTGACAACCTGATAGACCAGCACACCGACAACAATCACGGCAAGCCCGATATACAATAGTGTCGTTGTGTCCATAAAATTCCTTACCTTTCTGTCGGCTCATTATAAGGAGCCTTATCTTTAGTAATATACCTTTTTTTGCGCGTATCGTCAAGGTATCGTTAGATAATTATGCACACAATACCGCCATTGCTGTCGTTTATAATCTTTTTAAGCGCATCCTGAAGCTTTTGCTGGCAGCTGTCTGTCATTTGGTTTATTTTGGCGTTCATGCCGTCTTCGACGATCTGCTCAATTGATTTTCCGAAGATGTTTGTGTTCCAGATTCCATCCTGCTCTTTTTGTGCCGCAGATTCTATGTAATCGACTAGATCTTTTGCCTGCTGTTCACTTCCGACTATAGGTGCAATCTCTGTCTCTACCATGCTTTGTATCATATGAATTGACGGAGCCGTTGCCTTCATTCTGACACCATATCTGCTTCCGTGGCGCACTACTATTGGCTCTGATATATTTATCTGTTTTCTCTCTGGCGTGACAACACCGTATCCCTTTTGGGCAACTGATTCCATTGCTGACTGTACCTTCTGATACTGAGAGCGAAGTCCGGCATACTCGGCAAGAGCATCAAAGAGCTGCTTTTGTGATGTAAGCGAAAAGCCTGCACATTCACTGGCCAGTGAAAAATAAAGTTCTTCCTTTAAGCTTATCTCATAGACAATCTTTCCCTGTGCAAGATTTGTCTCCTCTAGCACAAAGCGGCTGATCTGCTGCGGAAGGCTCTCTTTTTCTGGTACCTTTGCATCACGCATACAGCTGATCTGATTCATGACTTTCTTTGCAAATTCGATGACTGCTTTTTTGACAGGACTAGAAAGCTCAAGCACATCAAACCAGCCCGGCGTTTCAAAATCAACCTGACACACTGGAAATTCAAAAAGAATCTTTTTCATCAGCTGACTGATATCTTCAAGATCCATTGATGCGCAGTCCATTGGCATTACTGTAACCTTATACATTTCCTGCAGCTTTTTTGTAAGCTGCTTTACGGCCAGTGTATAAGGTGTCTTTGTGTTTAAGACAACTACAAATGGCTTTTGATGCTTTTTAAGCTCTTCTATTGTTTTCTTCTCTGCTTCCTCATAGGCTGCTCTCTCGATTCCTGTCACACTGCCATCTGTCGTCACAACAATACCTACTGTGCTGTGTTCTTCAATTACCTTTCGCGTGCCAAGCTCTGCCGCCTGTGAAAATGGAATATCATAATCAAACCATGGTGTATGTACAAGACGCTCTTTTTCTTCTTCTGTGGCACCAAACGCTCCAGGAATCAGAAAACCAACACAGTCAATTAGACGGATTTTCATCTCTGTCTTATCCTCTAAGAAGATTTTTGCCGCCTCTGTCGGAATAAATTTAGGCTCTGTTGTCATAATGTTCTTTCCAGATGCTGCCTGCGGAAGCTCATCTTTAGAGCGCGTTTTCGCCGGACCATCCTCCATATGCGGGATGACCATCTCCTCCATAAAACGGCGGATAAAGGTGGACTTGCCGGTACGCACCGGGCCTACAACCCCTAAGTAGATCTCTCCGTTTGTTCGCTGTCTGATATCCTTATAAATGTGAAATTCCTTCATACACGCCTCCTGACAATCATCCCCGGACAGTCCGGGCTGTTACTGTCAGTCTATGCGCATATAAAGGAATTTATTCATTAGGATATTATTGTTACTTATTTTCCCACAGCAAATTTTCACTCTCAATTGTTCTGTCTCGTAGCATCAGATCCTTTAATGCTTCCGCTGCTGTTTTTCCACCGAACAAAACCAGATTAGTTTCCTGCACGAGCGGCATGGAAACATTGTATTTTTCGCTGAGTGCAAGGGCTGCCTTTGCAGAGTAGACACCTTCTACTACCATCTGAACTTCGTCCATGGCTTCCTGCATTGTCTTTCCCTGTCCGATCAGGATACCGGCTCTTCTGTTTCTGCTGTGCATGCTTGTGCATGTGACAATCAGATCTCCGATTCCTGAAAGTCCTGAAAATGTCTCTGGCTTTCCGCCCATTGCAACGCCAAGTCTTGTTATCTCTGCGATTCCTCTTGTCATAAGAGCTGCCTTTGTGTTATCACCGCAGCCAAGACCGTCGCTGACGCCTGCTGCAAGGGCAATGACATTTTTAAGTGCACCGCCAAGCTCAATACCTAAGATATCAGGGCTTGTATATACACGAAAGACAGATGACATAAACAAGTTTTGGATGTGCTCAGCCGTCTGTCTGTCCTTTGCTCCAACAACAACTGTTGTCGGAATGCCGCGGCTGACTTCCTCTGCATGGCTTGGGCCAGAAAGAACTGCAACATTTGCCATCGGAAGCTCTTGTTCAATCTGCTGGGACATTGTCATTAATGTTTTTTCCTCAATGCCCTTTGCTACACTTACAATCAGCTGTCCCTCCTTTATGAAAGGATTCATCTGTTTTGCTACTCCTCTGGTAAATACCGAAGGAACTGACAAGACAAGCATCTCCTTATCAGTACATGCCTCCTGTAAGTCTGCTGTAAATACAATGCTTCTCGGGATCTCAACTCCCGGAAGATTTTTGCATGTATAGCTTTCCTTTAGTGCCTCAATTTCCTTCGGCAGCGCAGACCACGCCGTTACTTCATGGCCATTCTGCGCCAGCACCATGCCAAGGGCAATGCCCCATGTTCCCGTTCCTATAATGCTGACTTTTGCCATAACACAAACCTTCCTTATATTTATTTCTTAGCACCGATTTTATTTTCAGTGCCGTTTAACAGACGCTTGATATTTGCTCTGTGGCGAATATATGCCTGAATTGTAATTAGAGCAAGCAATATGATAAACTCAGCCATATTTGCCGGCTCTACACTAAGCATACCGTTTACGCCGAAAATCACACCCATCACGAAGCAGATTGAAACAACTGTCAGTGAACCTAGTGATACGTAGCGTGTCGTTCCAACAATTACACTGAATGCTGCCAGACACACAGCGGCGATACGAAGATCAAATGCTAAAATAAAGCCTGATGTGCTGGAGATTCCTTTTCCGCCCTTAAAATTCAAATAGCATGGATAATTGTGTCCCAAAATAACACCAAATGCCAGATACAGCATATAGATATCTTCCATATTCTGCTGTCCGTTTGAAACAGCCCATGCCTTTACGATCAAACATGGAATAAAACATTTGCACAAATCGACAATAAAGACGATAAGACCAGCCTTTTTGCCAAGTACTCGAAGTGAATTTGTCGCGCCGGAGTTTCCACTTCCAGCCTTGCGGATATCAATTCCCTTCATTCTTCCATAAAGATAACCTGTCTGGATCATTCCCAGACAATATCCGATAACCAGCAATAATACGCGTATCATTACTTATCTTCCTTTCTCTCGCGGATAATAAAGCGAAGCGGCGTTCCTCTAAAGCCAAATGCATTGCGGATCTGGTTCTCGATATATCGTGTGTAGGAATAGTGCATCAGTTTCTTATCATTTACAAAGACAACAAATGTCGGCGGCTTTACTGAAATCTGAGTCATGTAGAAGACCTTTAAGCGGCGTCCTTTATCTGACGGCGGCTGCTGCATAGCTACAGCCTCTGCTAAGATTTCATTTAACACACCAGTTGCAATACGCATAGACTGATTTTCGATGATCATATCAATCAGCTCAAAGAGCTTGTCTAATCTCTGACCTGTCTTTGCAGAGATGAAGACAAATTCTGCATATGGCATATATGCAAGTGTCTGCTTGATCTTTTCTGTCATCTTGTAGATTGTCTTATCATCCTTTTCAACAGCATCCCACTTGTTTACTGCAATGATTACACCCTTACCACGCTCGTGTGCGATACCTGCAATCTTTGCATCCTGCTCTGCAACGCCCTCTGCCGCATCAATTACCATAACGACGACATCGGCACGCTCTACTGCTGTAACAGTACGAATGATACTATAGCGCTCAAGATCCTCGTGAATCTTGCTCTTGCGGCGAAGACCTGCTGTATCAATAAGGATATACTCGCGGCCATTTCTCTTAAGAGGCGTATCAATGGCATCACGTGTTGTTCCTGCAATGTCAGATACAATCACACGCTTCTCGCCTACAAGACGGTTTACGATAGATGATTTTCCAACATTCGGGCGGCCTACGATAGCGATGCGCGGACGATCATCATCATCTGACTCACTGCCGTCCTTCTTAAAATGATCACTGACAGCCTCAAGAAGATCACCGACACCCTGATGGTTTGATGCAGATACAGGGATCGGATCACCGATTCCAAGGTTATAAAACTCGTATACATCTGCTTCCATCTTCTTAAAGGAATCCACCTTATTAACACAAAGAACAACTGGCTTTTGGCTGCGGCGAAGCATATCTGCTACCTTGCCGTCTGCATCGGTAAGTCCCTGTCTTACATCAACAAGGAAAATGATTACATCTGCAGTATCAATTGCGATCTGTGCCTGATCTCTCATCTGTGACAAAATTACATCACTTGAATCCGGCTCAATACCACCTGTATCAATCAGGGTAAAATTATAATTCAGCCAGCTGCAGTCCGCATAAATACGGTCTCTTGTTACACCTGGCGTATCTTTTACGATGGCGATGGAATCGCCTGCAATTACATTAAACAACGTAGACTTTCCGACATTCGGGCGGCCTACGATAGCAACTATCGGTTTACTCATATTCTTCTCGCTTTCTTACATACATATAAATATAAATTTTGATACCAGATTGCTACGTGCTTTGCACTCTCGCAATCTTCAAAAACATTCGTAATTACAGCTCATATGGAGAATGAAGCTGCTTGGTTTCTTCACTTTCTTCCATCAGCATTGCACGAATCAGTTCCTGCCCGTCTGATTTTACAATATTTATCGGAACTTGTAAAGCTTTTTCGACATCCTGCTTTGTTAGATCGTCCAAAAATACTTCTTCATTACTTCTAAACATATTCGCTGGAAGAAGAAGAACCTCTCCTAATGGCTTGCCTTTAAGCTGCTTAATTAAATCCTGTCCAGTGATCAAACCAGACACAGTAACACCATGTCCGAAGAAATCATTCAAAATCTCATAGACTGTAATGTTCACATTTGGAAACTTCTCATGAACTTTTGCCGCAATATCCCTTAAAAATGGGTATGCCAGCTTTCCTGTCGCAAGAGACAATGTATGAGCACGCTCATCACCGCTTAACGCTTCCAATGTATAATCTGTTTCTTCTATTAAAAGACGCAGCATACCAACACCATTTTCAAGTTGCACATAACCGTCATAAACTTCTTCCGGCGGCAGAGGACGGTTTGCAAGCAGATAAAACTCATCACTTGCATGAACAAAATGTGTGCCAAAACGTTCATACATTTCATTTTGAAAACGACCAATAATATCAAGGGCATTTTCTGCATCCTCTTTTGTAAGCGGCTCTAACGGATACAAGCCTTCACGATATTTACTTAAACCAACTGGAACTACTGACATACTCTGCATCTGCGGATATAATCCTGCAAGATCGCGAATTGAACGCTCTAGCTCGGCACCGTCATTTACTCCCTTGCACAAAACGATCTGACCGTTCATCTCAATATCTGCATCACGAAGACGATTCAGCGTTTCCATGATCTTCCCTGCGAAACGATTGTGAAGCATCTTTACGCGAAGCTCTGGATTTGTCGTCTGAACTGAAATATTGATAGGTGACAGATGATATTTTATAATACGTGAAAGATCATGCTCTTTCATGTTTGTCAATGTAATATAATTTCCCTGAAGAAATGAAAGTCTTGCATCATCATCTTTAAAATAAAGCGTATCGCGCATTCCCGGCGGCATCTGGTCAATAAAGCAGAAGATGCACTTATTTGTACAGGAACGATAATCTGACATAAGACCGCTCTCAAACTCAATGCCAAGGTCTTCGTAAAAGTCCTTATCGAACTCCCACTCCACCTCTGAGCCGTCCTTTTTCTGGACAACCATATCTATTTCTTCATTTTGAATATAAAAACGGTAATCAAGGACATCCTCGATATCCTGACCGTTAATCTGCAGGATCTTATCACCTGGCTCTAGCTCTAGCTCCTCTGCAATTGAGCCCGGCGCCACAGATTTGATCTGATGGGCATGTTTCATAAAATTAACCTCCTGGCCCGCAGGCCTGTATCTATAAGCTGTCAAGTAAAAAACAGCAAATTTCTCCATATTTTATTATCATACCAAAATTCAAAAGATCCTACAAGAGTTTTATTAAAAAAAGAGGAGCGTCAAAATGACCACCCCTCTTTTGTAATATTTTTCATCAAATCTTCTGGAACTTAGCAGCATATACCGGGAATGTATTTGTGCCCTTGATTTCCTTATCAGCAGAGATGGTTACATTCTTGTCTGTTATTACATACTCAAGATTGCTGCCCTCACCTACTACGGTATCCTGCATCAGCACGCAGTTTCTTACCTTTGCGCCCTTTGCAATCTTAACACCTCTAAAGAGTACACAATTCTCTACTTCTCCCTCGATGATACAGCCATCGGCAGCCATTACGTTCTTTACCTTAGAACCGTTGATGTAGCGTGTCGGGTTATCATCACGAATCTTTGTGTAGATAGGATTTGGTGCAAACAGTGCATCAAGATTTTCATCCTCAAGAAGCTTCATGTTCTCATCAAAATAGCTCTTCATATCGGTGATTCTTGCAAGGTAGCCGTCAAAACGATATGCCTTTACATTCAGCTTATCAAGTCTATGTGCAAGAATATCACGCTCAAAGTAAACATATCCGCGAACAAATGCAGTATGTACTAAATCAATCAGAAGCTCTCTCTTTAAGATGTAGATATTCATAGAAAGATTCTGTGGACCAGACTCTTCGGAGTTTACATAAATCTTCTTTACTCTATCTCCTTCAAGTGCAAGTGTATAGAAGAAGTCTTCCTTCATGATATCTAAATTCTTCAGACTGTCTGCTAATTCCTCTTCCTTATATGCAACTGTTACATCAGCACCACTCTCAATATGAGCCTGCAGCATTGCGCTGAAATCAAAATTAACTGCAATATTGGCATCTGACATTACAACATACTCTTCCTTCTGATCACGAAGAAGACTAAGAATGCTGGCAAGTGCCTCAACACGTCCGTTATACATCTTTACAGTCTTCTCTGCAAATGGAGGAATAATTGTCAAACCACCATTTTTACGGGTAAGATCCCACTCACGTCCCGAACCAAGATGATCCATCAAGGAATGATAATTATTGCGGACAATAATGGAAATATTATCAATTCCGCTGCTTACCATGCTTGAAAGGATAAAGTCGATCATACGATAACGTCCTGCAAAGGGAATGGAAGCCATAAGACGCTCTGTTACCAGCTCTGGAACCATATTATCATAACTGTTCGGGAAGATAATTCCCAGCGCATTTACATTTGATTTTACCATTGTTCTTCACCACCCTTTACATTCTCGCTGACCATTGCGTTTGGACCAATCTTTGCATTGTCTCCAATATAAACACCTGCACCGATTGTTGCAACGCCCTTGCCGCCCTCTGAGAGCGCCTCGCCTACAACTGCATTTTCGCCAATTACAACATTCTCAGCGATAATACAATGTCTTACCTGTGCACCTGCCTTGATTACAGTGCCGCCCATGACAACTGCATCCTCAACAACTGCACCCGGCTCTACAGAAACACCTGCAAATAAAATGGAGTGCTTTACTGTACCATGGATGCGGCATCCATCGGTAATCATGGAGTTTTCTACTTCTGCATCTGCACCAATGCGATGACCTGTCATACCGCTGTTTCGGCTGTAAATCTTCCAGTTTTCATCGAACAGATTGATACCGCTGTGCTCAGGATCAAGAACCTCCATATTTGCTTCCCACAGGGAAGAAATAGTTCCAACATCCTTCCAATATCCATCAAAACGATATGCATACATCTTACGTCCGTCACGAAGAAGGTTTGGAATAATATTGTTTCCGAAGTCATTTTGAGAATTTGGATCTGCCTCATCCTCAATAAGATACTTCTTTAAGATATCCCAGTTGAAAATATAAATACCCATGGAAGCCAGATTTGACTTTGGATTTTTTGGCTTCTCCTGGAACTCTGTAATGCGAGAATCCTCGTCAGCCACCATCAGGCCGAAACGAGATGCCTCATCCCACGGAACCTCCATAACTGCCACGCTGAACTCTGCGCCCTTTTCCTTATGGAAACGAAGGAAATCACTGTAGTCCTGCTTGCAGATCTGATCGCCTGAAAGGATGATTACGTACTGTGGATTATAACGCTCTATAAAGGAAATATTCTGATAAATCGCATTTGCGGTTCCCTTATACCAGTCAGAGCCGGACGCCTGCTGATACGGCGGAAGAACATGAACGCCGCCATGCAGACGGTCAAGATCCCAAGGCTGTCCGTTTCCAATATATTCGTTTAATACCAACGGCTGATACTGTGTGAGAATACCGACGGTATCAATACCTGAATTCACACAATTTGATAACGGGAAATCGATAATACGATATTTTCCGCCGAAAGGTACTGCTGGTTTTGCAAGCTTCTGTGTCAGTGCATACAGACGTGATCCCTGTCCACCGGCAAGCAGCATTGCAATCATTTCTTTTGCCATGATTAAAATCCCCTCTTTCACTTAGCATACATCTAAATTATACCATACTTTTCAAAAAAAGCGATGTTTTTTTGTTCAAAAATACTCATTTTATTTTGTTACTTTTCAACAAATTCGCATTTTGTCCTATACTTTATCCCATTTGCTTTTTATTTTTGTGAAAATAAGGTAGAAATTGCACAGAAAGAAGTTGAAATTCGGTTGACAAAAATAAAAAAAGCACTCACGCAAATGTTTACATGAATGCTTTTTGCTTATTCTATTTTCTCCGACAAATCTGGCTGCTCTTGTATTTCTTCTGATGCTGCCAGTTGCGGTTCTTCTAGTATTTCTGCCACTTCTGGCTGTGGCTCCTCTAGTATTTCTGCCACTTCTGGCTCTTTTTGTTCCCACTCTTTAGTGTTTTCTTCCTCGTCCACCACTTCCGGTTCTAATATCTCTGTCTCTGACTTAGCATGCATGAAATATTCCTGAATGTCAATCTGCTTTTCTGTCAGCAAATACAGCTTATAGTAATAACGATTGTTATACAAGAAGTTGATTTCGCCGCCAATAAGCACAATATTCATGCAGACATACATCCATACTAAAAACACGATAATTAACGCAAGGCTTCCATACATAAAGGCGAGATTCTTACTGTTGCGTATATATGTGGCGTAGATCGCTGAAAAGCTGTACCATCCAATAGTTGCTGCGATTGCACCAGGCATCTGCTTTCTATAAGGCAGACGCTTTTGCGGGAAAATGTTGTAAACGGCAAGAAAGAAAAGAATCATGCCGCCAATCGCAATGCCATTTTGCAAAATGGTAATCAAAACAGTCCAGTTTTCAAGTTCCGGCCATACCGAAACTAAAAACACACGAAACTTACTTCCATATACAAGAAATGCCATTACAAGAAGCATTATCACTAGAAATATGCCCGTATATACAAGACACAATGCCCTGTGTACAAACCAATTTCGCTGTTCCTCTCTTTTATAGACGCGGTTTAGTCCCTTAACTAAAAATGAGATTCCCGTTGATGACGACCACAATGCCATGATAATTGTGATCGACAACGCTGATACGCTAAGCGATTTCTCATACAAATCAGACACAATTCCTGTTACAAGCTCAAGCATTTCTTCTGGAAGAACAGAGGATACTATCTTTAGAAGTACCTCTGGCGACAGCATCATGCGTGACATAAGCCAAAGCAAAATCATCAGCATTGGAAACAATGACATAACCATAAACAATGTAATAGTTGCAGCATTTGTCATGACCTGATCGTCATCGTACAGCTTTTTTGCAAATCCGATAGGATTTAAAATAGACTGAATGATACCTGTCTTTTTCTTTTCTTTAGGTGTATGTTCTTCTTTTTTCTTTTTCCGAAGATGAATCACTCCTCCACCTGCTTTATCACTACTTCACCGGCGTGCTTATAGATACTTCCGGCGGGAACGATTCCTCTGACTGAGGAAAGTGGATAGATATTGCTGTTTGGTCCGATAACAGTTCCCGGATTAAGAACGCTTCCACAGCCAACCTCTACATTGTCGCCGAGCATTGCACCGAATTTCTTTAATCCAGTCTCGATCGCTTCATCTTCTGATTTTACAACAACAAGCTTTTTATCAGACTTAACATTTGATGTAATGGAGCCTGCACCCATATGAGACTTATATCCCAAAATGGAATCACCTACATAATTGTAATGAGGAACCTGTACATTATTGAACAAAATTACATTCTTTAATTCTGTTGAATTGCCAACTACACAATGCTTTCCAACGAGTGCATTTCCACGGATAAAAGCACAATGACGAACTTCTGTATCCTCGTCAATAATACATGGTCCTGTGATAGATGCCGTTTTTGCAACTACAGCTGACTTTGCTACCCATACATTCTTCTCAATCTCATCAAACTTATCCTTCGGAAGTGTCGGACCAAGTGTTAAGATAAAATCCTTAATCTTCGGAAGGATTTCCCACGGATAGCAGTCATCCTTAAAAAGCTCCTTTGCGATTGTCTCTTCTGTGTTATAAAGTGCAGATACTTTAATTGAATCCATCTTTTTACCATACCTTTCCGTAGTCTGCGTTTTTTGCAGGCTGCCTGTCATCATTAGTTTACTTTATATTTTGCGTTTGTGCAACCATGTTTTTTTAAGACTTGCGCGAAGTCTCATAAAAAGCCTCAAAGCCTGCAAAGTTTCCGCGGATTGCTCCCGGATTTGTTACCTGCTTAACGCCCTGTGTTCTTCTAACAACAAAATTTTGCAGCTTATCCATATATTCCTGTGATGTGATCGTACCCTCTGAAACATAAGTCAGTCCCTTTTCCCAGCTAGCTGTCAGCTCAGGATTTAAAAGCTGCCTGATAGACACAGCTACTACTTCATATATGGCTTCTCCAAGCTTTTGCGGCTTTATGATCTGTGTCTTTGCATTTAGAGACAAATATCCATTTGATACAAGTTTTTTTAAAATCTCTGCACGCGTAGCACTTGTTCCAATGCCGCTTCCCTTAATCTGCGCGCGAAGCTCATCATCTTCAATAAGCTGGCCTGCATTTTCCATGGCCAGAATCAGCGAACCTGAGTTATAGCGCTTAGGCGGTGATGTCTCACCCTCCTTTACAGCATATGAGGTTTCTTCAAAGAGCATACCCTTTTTTAAGCCTGACAAAATGCGGCTTAAAAATGATGTTTCATCAACAGCAAATTCTTCCTCGCCTTCTTTTTGTGCTGTACTTTCCTGCGGCACGCCTGTTACCTTTAAATAGCCCGGATCCTCCAGCATACGATATGATGTGAAAAAGTGCTCCGTCTTTACCTGAAATTCAAGTGCATATTTTTTATAGACAGCCGGCCCATAAAAAATGCTGAGAAAGCGGCGGCAAATTACCTCATATACGCCCTTTGCCACGCCTGACAGACGCTCATATGCACCAAGACCTTGTCCCGTTGGGATAATGGCATAGTGATCTGTGATCTGCTTATCGTTTGTGTAGCGTGTCTTTGCGATTGTTTTCCATGCATCCTGCGACAAGATTTCCTGTGCAAAACTGCCCACAGGTGCAAAATTACTTAAGCCGCGAATATTTTTTGAAATTTCTTTTGCCACTGCAGTAGAAAGCACACGCGCATCTGTTCTTGGATATGTGACCATCTTCTTCTCATATAACTCCTGAACGATTTTAAGTGTCTCATCAGGACTTATCTTAAATCGTCTTGAACATGTATTTTGAAGCTCGGCAAGATTAAATAAAAGCGGTGGCTGCTTCTGCTCTTTTTTCTTCTCAATTTTAATTAAAGTACAGTCAGGCTTTTTTTCTTCTGGATTAAGAGGTGCCTCCAGATAATTTATAAGCTCCTGTGCCGTCTCTCTCTTTAAAAAGCCATTTTCCTTATAAAGCTTTGGCGACTGAAAATACTTTGAGCCTTCCACACTTCGCCACTCAGCCTCTATAGTTCCCTTATTTTCCTCCTGCGCCACAGGAAGCGATATAATCACACGGTAAAATGGTGTCTTTACGAAGCTTCGTATTTCACGTTCTCTTCGCACAACCATGCCTAGTACGCATGTCATTACACGTCCTACCGAGATGACAGACCACTTTGTATTCATAAAGGAAGCAACAGCAGGACCAAATTTCAGCGTCAGTGCTCTGGAAAAATTGATGCCCATAAGATAATCTTCCTTCGCTCTTAAATAAGCAGAATCGCTCAGATGATCATAAAAGCTCCAATCCTTTGCCTCACGTATTCCTCTTAAAATTTCTTCTTCTGTCTGAGAATCAATCCACACTCTCAGCCTCTTTTTGTTCTTGACGCCGGCCATCTGGTCTACCAGACGATAAATATATTCACCTTCACGTCCAGAGTCGGTACAAATATAAATAGTATCTACATCTGCACGGTTTAATAATCCCTTTACAATGGCAAATTGTTTTTTGACAGAGCCAATCACCTCATATTTCCATTCCTCTGGGAAAAATGGAATTGTATTAAGGCTCCACTTTTTGAGTGCAGGATCATAGACCTCTGGATAAGACATCGTGATCAAATGACCAACACACCAAGTCACCACATACTGGTCAGACTCTAAATAGCCGTCCCTTCGTCCGCCATTTACCTTAAGCGCCTTTGCAAATTCTGCTGCAACGCTCGGCTTCTCAGCGATAAACAATTGTTTCCCCATGAAAAAACCTTTCTACATTTACTTTTTTCCTTAAAACGCAAACAAGAGGCAGTAGTTTTTGCTGCTGCCTCCTAATGTTTTTGCGGGTCCCAAGCTCAAAGCCTTTAGTGCAAGCACGAACGGCTTTTGGAGCTTTTGACCCTGATATCATATTATACCGTATGGAAACGATATTCTGTAACAGTTGTAAACTTTGTATTTGCCTTTAATACACAGCTCTTGAAATTCTCATGATGAATGGAATCCGGGAAAAACTGTGTCTCAAAGCATGCACCGCAGAATGGCTTATATGAGCTTTTATTTTTTCCGCATTCAATTGTTGTTCCATTTGCAGTATATACCTGCATACCTGGCATATCGGTGTAAACATCCATCACGATACCGCTCTTTGCACCTGTCATAGATGCAACCTTTGCAAACTTGCCATCTGTCTTTAAGACATAGTTATGGTCATAGCCGCCGCCATTTTTTATCTGCTCATCATCTGCATGAATATCTTGTCCGATGGTTTTTTCTGTTCTAAAATCAAATGGTGTTCCTGTAACATCTCTATACTCGCCTGTCGGGATCAGAGTTGCATCAGATGGTGTAAACTGATCAGCATCAATCCATACCTTCTGTGACAAAACATCACCACTGTCATGACCATCCATGTTAAAATAGCTGTGATTTGTCAGATTTGCAAGTGTGTCCTTATCGCTCTCCATATCATATTTAAGAGAAAGACCATTCTCATCACTTAGCGTATAGGTAACTGTAACTGTAAAGTTACCCGGATAATTCTGATCACCATCTGGACTATGAAGTGTAAAGGCAACTGAGTTTTCTCCAATCTTTGCATCCCACAGACGCTTATAGTAGCTTCCCGGGTTGCTGTGAAGATTGTTAGGACCATTATTAGCCTCAAGCTTATAAGTAACTCCATTTAAAGTGTATGTTGCATTTGCAATACGGTTTGCATGACGGCCTACGACAGCGCCAAGACTTCCGTTATTCTCCAGATAAAGCTTTGGATCACCAAATCCTAATACAACATCTACCAGATTTCCATTTTTATCTGGTACAAGAAGACTCTCAATAACAGCACCGATATCAAGCAAAACTGCCTTCATTCCTGATTTGTTTGTGAGTGTGTAGGAAGAAATCTCCTTCTGATCGGCTGTATAGCCATAAAACTTTTTTTCAACAGACATTTTTATCCCCTTTCTGTCACCATTTATATTTTACGCTTATGCGTTCTTTGGTGTGATATAGCCCTTTGCAGTTAAAAGCTCTGCACTCAAAACTGCACCGCCTGCTGCACCACGCAGTGTATTGTGGGAAAGACCAACAAACTTATAGTCAAATGCAGTATCTTCTCTCAGACGGCCTAATGAGATGCCCATTCCATGCTCATAATCACGATCTAAGTGTACCTGCGGACGGTTGTCCTCCTCCATGTAGCGGATGAACTGCTTTGGTGCGCTTGGAAGATTTAACTTCTGCGGCTCGCCGCTGAAATTGTTCCAACGATCAATGATCTCTTCCTTTGTTGGCTTCTTCTTAAAGTTTACAAATACTGCTGCTGTATGACCATCCTCAACTGGTACACGGATGCACTGTGTTGTGATCAGCGGTCCCTCTGCCTTCTTGATCACGCCATCCTCAATCTTGCCCCAGATACGAAGCGGCTCCTGCTCACTCTTCTCTTCCTCACCTGCAATGTAAGGAATTACGTTGTCGATCATCTCAGGCCAATCCTTGAAGGTCTTTCCTGCTCCAGAAATTGCCTGATATGTAGTTGCAACAACAAGTGTTGGCTCGAACTCGCGCAGTGCGTGAAGTGCTGGTGTATAACTCTGGATTGAGCAGTTTGGCTTTACTGCGATAAATCCTCTCTTGGTGCCAAGACGCTTTCTCTGATAAGGAATGATTTCTGCATGCTCTGGATTTAACTCCGGAACCATCATCGGAACATCTGGTGTCCAGCGATGTGCGCTGTTATTAGATACAACCGGAACCTCTGCCTTTGCATAAGCTTCCTCAATTGCACGGATCTCATCCTTTGACATGTCAACTGCACTAAATACAAAGTCTACCTGTGCAGCAACTTCTTCTACCTGATTAACATTTAACACAACAAGCTTCTTTGCTGCCTCAGGCATCGGTGTCTTCATCTTCCAGCGTCCGCCTACTGCCTCCTCATAGGTTTTTCCTGCAGATCTTGGACTTGCTGCTACTGCAACAAGCTCAAACCACGGATGGTTCTCCAAAAGTGTTACAAAACGCTGTCCTACCATTCCTGTCGCACCAAGTACGCCTACCTTTAATTTCTGCTCCATCTGTGCACCTCTCTCTGTTTTTTGTTTTTCATAACTCTTTATATGTAAGGGCTATTTGCCTACATATCGTATATTACTGCTGTGTATCTGTCGACTCAGATTCAGTTTGCTCATCATCTTTTTCTGATGACTCCTCACTGTCAACACGAGCACCGCAATTAGTACAAAATACATCATCCTCATCAACTGCAGCACCACACTCAGGACAAACCTTCTGTGTCGGCTGCGGTTCTGGCTCCGGCTGCGGTCTTTCTATTTTTGTTCCGCAGTTAGGACAAAACAGCACATCTTTTGAAATGGTTGCGCCGCAGCTTGGACAGGTATTCTCATTTTTGATATCCCTAATCTGCTGCTCACACTTAGCAATCTTTTCCATCGCATCAGCAATGATCTGAAACTGATTTGCCATGTCATTCTCCACATCATCCTTGTGAAGCTCATAGTATCTTTCTCCAATTGCCATGTATGTATTTTTCATCTGATTTTTTGCTTCATTTACCTGAGCATTCAAACGAGAAATGGCCTGCTGTTCTTCGAGCTTGCCCTTGATATCTTTCGTCATCTCCTGGGCTTTGTTTCCAAAATCCTTTGTTACCTTTGAAAATTGATCAAAAATAGACATCGTATCCTCCTTCAACACTTTAATTTAGTATCATAAAGTATAGCACTTGCTTTTTCTTTCGTCAATGACTCATTTTTCAAAATGGTATCATATCCTATATTGGGGGTCGTGTTCACGGATTTTCTTATACAAAATGCACTTTTTCCGTGAAGATATATGCCCTTAAGCTTCATTAAAAGGAGGCAACTATGGAACCGATGCTTGATGTTAGCAATCTTTCCTTTGATTATCTTTCTGCATCATCTTGCTTACCTGTAATCGACAATATCTCGTTTCAGGCTTTTGAAGGCGATTTCATATCGATTGTCGGACCGTCCGGCTGCGGAAAATCAACGCTTCTTGATATTATCGCCGGTCTGATGCCGTCATCTGCCGGACAGGTTTTCTTTTTAGGCGAGCCTGTCATAAAACCGAGAAAGGAAATTGGATATATGCTGCAGAGAGATCAGCTTTTTGAATGGAGAAGCATTCTTCGCAACACACTTCTTGGCCCTGAAATACAGCATTCCTCCCATAAAGATAAAAGAAAAGCACGAAAAACTGCTTCTGAAATGCTTACTCGCTATGATCTTGGCGGCTTTTTGGGTGCAAAGCCTTCTGAATTATCCGGCGGCATGCGCCAGAGAGCTGCGCTTATTCGCACACTGATCATGGAGCCCACGCTTTTACTTCTGGATGAGCCATTTTCAGCACTTGATTACCAGACAAGACTCACTGTCTGCAATGACATTTGTGAGATTATTCGCACGAACAAGAAAACTGCCATTTTGGTCACACACGATCTGGCAGAGGCTGTCAGTACAGGAAACAGAGTGCTTGTTTTAGGGAAGCGGCCTTCAACAATTAAAATGGAGCTCGTATTTGATCCTGATTTTACTGCACTCTCGCCACTCGCCCGCAGGAACCATCCATTATTCAATCCATATTTTCAAAAGCTTTGGGAGGCATTTGCCCATGAAAAATGAAGAATTGATGCGTCTGCTTGCCAGACGACAAAAAAGAAACCGCAAGCTTTTAACTGCCGGACGGTTTCTGATTGGGATTTTGTTTTTTGCCATATGGGAGCTTTGCGCCCGATTTGGCATTATAAATGATTTTATTTTCAGCAGTCCGTCACGCGTCATACGCACAATACAAAGCTTTGCAGCCAATAATACACTGTGGCTTCATGTTTCTGTTACACTAAAAGAAACAGCACTCAGCTTTTTTATGACTATGGTCATAAGCCTTTTTACCGCTCTTTTATTCTGGCGCTTTCGCTGGATCTACAAGCTATTTGAACCGTATCTGATTCTGTTAAACAGCCTGCCAAAATCAGCACTTGCACCACTTTTAATTGTGTGGCTTGGCAATAAGCCGCGCACCATCATTGTTGTCGCAGTTTCTCTCGCCGTATTTGGCGCAATATTAACGCTTTACCACGCATTTGAATCTGTTGACCCAGAAAAGATAAAGCTAATACAAACGCTAAACGGCACAAAAATGCACATCGTCACAAAGGTCTTGCTTCCCAGCACCGTGCTCGTCTTTATCAACAACATGAAGGTCAACATTGGCCTTTGTCTTGTCGGTGTGATAATAGGTGAGTTTTTAGCAGCCCGCGCAGGTCTTGGCTACCTGATAATTTATGGCAGCCAGACCTTTAAAATGGACTATGTGGTTACATCCATAGTAATTTTATGTACGGCAGCTATTGTGCTGTATGCACTTCTTACATGGGCTGAATCTGCTTACAATCGCTATTATTTAAAGAATGCCTCAGCAAACTGATCCATTGCAAGCTGACTAGAACGAGCCATAAGCTCACGGCTGGAATGCATTGCCAGAATCGGTACGCCAAGATCTACTGTCATTGCCGGAATTGAAGTACTTAAGATACTTCCAAGTGTTCCGCCGCCAACAGCATCTCCATGATTAACAAACTTTGTATGAGCGATCTTCTCTGCACGGCAGATTCCCTCTACAATTGATACTGCATTAGTATCTGTTGCATATCTCTGGTTGTAGTTCATCTTGATAACAACACCGCCCTCCATTGGAATCGGATTGGTCGGATCGTTCTTCTCTGGATGATTCGGATGCATAGCATGAGCTACATCCAGTGATGCTGTCAGGCTGTGAAGCATTACGTCGATGAATGCTGTGCGGCTCTTGTCTGTATCTGGTGTATTCAGATAAATCTTCTCTAAAATGGAAGACAAGATTACTGAGCCTGCACCCTGCTTTGAGCTTGAACCACACTCTTCGTTATCAAAAAGTACAACAAGATTACAGATATCAGAAAGTGCCTCTGTATCCATGATTGCATTTAAGCATGACTGGCAGGAGGTCAAATTATCAAGTCTTGGCGCTGATAAAAACTCATCATCAAAGCCTGTAATTGATGGCTCCTCACCGTTACATAAAAACAGCTCATAATCAAGAATGCTGTCTGCCTCAATGCCAAGCTCTGCAGCGATCTTTCCAAGAAGCCATCCCTGTGTATTTTCCTTTGCTCCGATTAAAGAGACAATCGGCTCAAGATCAGTCTGAACCTTTAACTCAACGCCCTTATTTACTTCTCTGTTCATATGAATTGCCAGGTTCGGGATTACGGCAACTGGCTTTTTAGAATTGTACAGCATGGTCTGCGGATTAAACGGATCATCTGTTGCCACACATACACGTCCTGCAATTGTCAGCGGACGATCCAGCCATGTATTTAAGATTGGACCACCATAGCGCTCTACATTTAAAGTGATGCAGTCAGATTTCTTTCTTTCCGGATTTGGCTTAATCATAAAGCACGGATTGTCGATGTGGGATGTGATAATACGAAAGCCCTTAAAGCCAGACTGCGGCACACGAAATGCAGCAAGTGAACGATCATAAATTGATACATAATATGCCTTTCCAGGCTCAAGCGCTGCAGACTCTGCAAGTGAAATGCGCTCAAAACCTGCCTTTTCAAGCTGACTGATGGCCTCCTTCATTGTATGATACGGTGACTGGGAGTGGCGGATCAGCTCAACCAGACGATTTGTGGATTCCTGTAATTCCATAACTTTTCCTTTCTGACAGGGCTTATAAATAGCCCTGTTCTGCAATTGCAATTAATGTCGCGATGCTTCTCGTATCATACCATAAAACAAAGAAATTGTCACTTTAAAAAATTGGTTTTACTGCCTTTCTACCATAACACGACACTTTTTGCGGTAAAATGCAATTCCATATTTTAAAATTTTCTGATAGCCATCATTGCGCAATGCCTGTGTATATTGTCTGGTATCAATCTGCTCTAATGCATCACGACAATTTTGATCAAGCGATTTTTCATCATCACTCCACTTTAATTCCATTACAATACCAAATGCATCGTCATCATATCCTGCCTCAATAATAATATCACTAAATCCATTCCCTGATTCTCGATTGGAATAAACACTCCAATCATCTGCAAATCCTAAAATTCCAATCAATAGTCCATGATAGAAATTTTCCTTAACCGTTTTTACAAAATCATCACGAATGCTAATCGTTTTTGTCATATACTCCGTCAAAATCTTTTCAACCACTGGCGCATTCGCATTTTGCAATGCAGTATAAAAATTTCTGAACATCTCACGATTTTGAGAAACTTCTCCGCGAAACAATTTCAATATACGCTCAATGATAATGTTGCGAATCTCGCGATTCGGAATTGCAAGCCGATAATAGCCATCTCCTTCCTTCCCATGCTGCGTCAGATAGCCCGTCATAAACATAGTACTCCATAAATTATCAATGCTTGTATATAGTTCCTTGTAGGTAATCATCTCATCAACCCGTTTGACAACCGTTTCTCCATTTACCAGTCGCTCAAGTTCACGCTTTGCAAGCATTCCTGGCTGATTCAAACTATCCACAAAATGATTGATAATCTCATTTCCACTTGTATTCATCCAATAGTTTTTTAATTCTGCGTTTGGATTTTTGCAATGATCTCTGCAATAATTTACAACATCCCACGCACAATAAACATCGGCATTGCCAAACCGATATCCATCATACCATTCCTTCACTTCGTCAAACCGATCACTCAATCCATAGTATTGCAGCATTTCCATTACTTCTTTATTTGTAAAACCAAAGGTTTCATCAAATTCATCATCCGTGATCGAATATACTTTAAAATTGTTCAACCCGGTAAAGATGCTTTCCTTTGCAATCCTCAGGCATCCTGTCAGTACCGCAAAAGCAAGGCTGTCATTTGTTTTCAACACATTTCCAAAGAAATTGCTAATCAAAAGAATCATTTCATCATAGTAGCCGTTTTCATATGCTTTTGCCAATGGTACATCATATTCATCAATCAATACTACTACCTTTTGATGATAATGTTTTTCAAGAAGCAATGTTAGACCTTTTAAGCTGACCGCTAACGTATCCGGCTCCATCTTTCTATCAATCAGCTCAAAATATCTTTTTTTGTCAATTTGCGTAAGTTCATTGCTCTCAATTAAAAACTGAAAACGCTCTATCTCATCACAGATGCTCTGAACCAATAACTTATACGCACCTTCATAGGAATTTGAGTCTACCCCTTTTAGACTGATTGAAATTACAGGATATTGTCCCATATACTGCCTGCACAATTCAATATTCTGAGCAATATATAAGCCTTCAAATAAAGCGGGATCTGTTTCTTTTTCAAAAAAGCTTTTTAGCATACTCATATTAAGCGATTTTCCAAAACGGCGCGGACGAGTAAACAAAATCACCTGACTGCCATCTTCAAGTACCTGCTCAATCAGTTCCGTCTTATCTACATAATAATAATTTCTTTTCCGAAGTTCACTAAAATTTTCAATTCCAATTGGAAGCTTTAATTTTTTCTCCATGAAAACCTCCTTAAGCAATTCCTCTACCGATTTCTTTCCTATTTTTTTATCATTGTATCATATCTCACTTTTTTTTTCAACGTAAAACGAAGGTCCTCGGATAAAGGGATTTCGAGATTGTCACAGTTATGCCGTGCTGAGATAAAAAACATATTTTATTCAGCACGGCAAATGTCACTTATCACTTTACATACTCATCTATTCCCTCTTGATCTCATGTCCGACCATTTTTCCCTTATCAAAGCGAAAGATTTCATCGCAAAGCGTTCCTATATCTTCCTTACTGTGGCTTGCCAAAACAATTAGCTTTCCATCTTCTTTTTGTTTCAAGAAAAGCTTCCACATTTCCTGTACGCCGTCGTTATCCAGACCGCTTAGAGGTTCATCTAACAGCAAAATATCTGGATTTTCCATCAATGCCTGCGCCAGTCCTAGGCGTTGGCGCATACCTAGCGAATATTTTCCTACCGCCTTTTTGCTTTCTGGATCTAGACCCACAAGACGTATCGCGTCTTTTATCTGCTCATCTTTGATTTTTCCCTGAATCATAGCAAGAAGCTTCAAATTTGTGAAGCCAGAATATTCTGGCAGAAAACCCGGATTTTCGATGATCGCACCAATATTCTCCTGCATGTCATCATTTTCTCCGACTGCTTTTCCATTTATCAAAATTGTTCCCTGCGTTGCCTTTACAAACCCAAGGATATGCTTCATAAGCATAGTCTTTCCGGAACCATTTCTGCCTACAAGTCCGTAGATTTTTCCAGACTCTAGCTTCATATTAATATTACTTAATACTTCTGCCTCTCCATAACGTTTTGTCAGATTTTTTATTTCAATTGTACTCATATGCTTATCTCACTCTAATGAAATTCGTGTGTAATTCTCACACGTTTTTTCTTCGCCTGCTTTGTTAGTATATGTTACCTTCAGAACATATCCCTCTTTCTCATTATTATGATTCTGAATATATACTGGATATGCTTTCGTCTCATTTCCAAGACTCTCTGCATCAATATATTCGATATCATCCTGACCATTCGCTTCTGTCCACACTGCAATTCTTACATTGCTAATTCCTTCTTCGTTTGCAGAGCCATGGAATTTCACCCAAAAATTATCTTCTGTGATTGGATCCACTGTAAACCAGGCAACGTCACCATCACCTTCCGGCACATCACCTGTGATCCACTCAAATGAAAAGCTGACTTCCTGCTCCTCGCTTGATGGCGTCACGTTGCTAGCTACCGAACTGCTGGCTGGCGCTTGGCTCTCTGCTGTTGACTCTGGTGCCGCTGACTCAGTTACTGTCTGCTTTTGTGTTTCTGGCGTTGATGCCTGCACAGTTGTATTAGGTGTCACACTTGACGGCTGTGTATTTGCAGATGACTCCGCTGTTTTACTCGTCTGTACTGTTGCTGCTGTGGATGTCGTTTGATTCTTATCTACAGCTCCCTGTAGTTCACATCCCGTCATCATCATCATTGTTCCTGCCATTGCGGTAATCGCCGCTTTCTTCCATAATAATTTTCTCATTTATTTTTCTCCTTCCTAATTTGTCCTGTATTTAATACGAATCAGCCTACCTGCGGCGGCAGAGGAATTACAAAGCTGTCTGCTGTTGTACTTTCTGTCGGAGACTCTGACTCTTTTTCTGTTGTCTCTGCTGCTGTTCCCTGTTCAGATTCACTTTCTTTTTCAGACTCTGATTCAAACTCTGATTCAAAAGCTTGTGACTCTTTTGTAAGCACTCCTGCTTCCCCTGATGATACCCAAACTGGTTCTGCTGTCCATGTCTTTTCATCTGCTGACGACAGTTTTTGAGGAAGCTGTCTTTTAGATCTGTCAAACTGAATTGAGACCATACAACCTGATGTTGAGACAAGTGCCGCTGTTATCCCTGCCGCTGCCAACAGCTTTTTCCATACTTTTTTCATGCGTGTTTTCCTTTCCGCTCTCCCCGTTAACTGCACTTTTTTAATGTATTTGAAATTTCAAAAGCAGCCAATTTAATAATTATTGTTTGACTATTTTTTACTTTTTCTTATGTTATCCCTATTTTATCAGCATTAGGTCTAAAATGCAATTACATTTCCTTTACATTTCTGATACATTTCTATGTATGTTTTGTTACAAAAACTTATTTATTTAAATTATTTTGTAACATTTAATGTAACATTTTGACTTTATGTCAGAGACAGCCTGACGCATTACTTTCTTAAATTTATAAATCCATTTCATGAGTTTTTTCTTTAATCACCATCATCAATATGGCACAAATACTCAAACTCACCGCATAAACATACACCGAAGTCAGCATGCCTTCTCCTGAATATTTCTGCAAATTTTCAATACTGCTCCAATTTACTGGCGAAAACAGCATCATCATACCTCTGTATAGCCTGGTGCAACAATGTCCATATCCAACGCTTTAACACTTTCGATTCCCATAAAATAAGTAGAAATCTCACTATAGGAAAAATCAAGCTCTTCCATCAGCTCCTTGTCTTTTTATTTTATTATTTCGTCACTTCTATATATGTAAGACAAATTCTATAAGCGAATTTCTTACAAAAAGGAAAATTTTATTCTTAAATATTTAACAAAACCCATCACCCAAATGTTTAGTATTCTTTTGGACAATGATCCATGTTTCTCATTAAAAGTTTTAACTGGAGAAAAACTACATTTATCAAATATACTTTCTCTCCAGTTATTACAAACTATAAATTACGGACAAAAAACTATTCCATTAGGATCCCATTGTCCCGTAACTGCATATTTCACTGTAGTACTAATTTACTCTTAACCGCACTGCACCTTCGTGGTCTATGCTATAATATCTAAGCATTCCAAATCCACTGCCTTTTGTTAGTACATGATTTTCAGAAATCTGCTTATCATCTGACGCTATTACCAAAAATTGTCATATATGTAGCATTCCCCTTACACAGAAATTGTATTTCCAGCTATTAACATTAACGTCAACAAGCTTAATACTTTTATTTTACTTAACCGTTACATACACGGCTTCTACTGCCTCATTGTTCTTTTTATCTACTACATATACATGAGTAATATAATTCCCTGCTTCATTATTATGAGCAGATGTTGGAATATACGCAGTTGCCGTGTTTCCGCTTATATTTGCCACATGCCATACAATATCATCCTGTCCATTTTTTTCAGTCCAAGTTGGCATTTTGACTTCTTTTACCCCTAACTGTGCAGAAAATGTAACTTTAACTGTATATCCTGCAGTTGTCACATTAGATGTTTCTATTTTTTTAATAACTGGTGCTTCTGCCACTGCTGGAACTCTCACTGTTATTCCTTCTAATGCATATGCCCCATTTACGTCATACACATATACATGTGTGTAATAAACGCCAGATTCATTATTATGACTAGATACCGGGACATAAAATGTTGCTGTATTTCCACTAATACTTGCAATATGCCAAACTATATCATCCTGATCATTTTTCGCTGTCCATGTTGGCATCTGAACTTCTTTTACTCCTGCTGGTGCAGAAAATGTTACTGTTACACGGTATCCTTTTGCTGTAAGATCCTCTGTCTTAATATTAAGAATCTTAGGAGTTTCCGAAACTGCTGGTACTGTTACAGTCAAACCCTTTAAAGTTTCTCTTCCTAAAACGTCATACACATATACATGCGTGTTATATGTTCCAGACTCATTATTATGACTGGATACTGGCACATAAAATGTTGCTGTATTTCCACTGATACTTGCTTCATGCCAAATTAAATCATCCTGACCATTTTTCTCAGTCCATGTCGGCATTTTCACACTCTTAACTCCCGCTGGTGCAGAAAACGTTGCTGTCACACGATATCCTTTTGAAGTTAATTCTGTTACCTTTACATCACCTAATGTTGGTGCTGCCGCTGTACTACCACCTTGCACCGGTCTTAAAACATACTTAACATTCATACCAGACAATCCCGATACAGAATTATTCACACAAACTCCAAATGTTGGACTGGCTGCCTCTACACGAAAAATTGAGTTATATGGTCCAGAATATGTATTATTGCCAAGATTCATATCTTGTCCAAGATAATCTGAGCTTATATACAACTTATCTCTTCCAGTCATTGAACTTGTTCCGCCAAGTCCTGCTATTCCATATCTCTGCTGAAGCTGGTTCACAACATAATTTTTTGTCTGTTGTACAATTAAATTGCTTTGAGAATTTGGATTGTAATTTCCATTTTGACGTGCAAAACTTCCAAGAGATACTGCAACATGACCTTTCGATGCTCCTGGTGCAATATAAACCATAATCGTTCCTGGTACACTAAATAAATCTGGATTACTCAATTCTGTTACATTTGTTGCAATCAGTTTATACCGAATCATTCCACCAGAACCGCTTAATACATACTCTCCATTTACAGGTACAGAACTTAATGCACTGTTCCAACCAGCGGTTGTACCAGGCACATTGGTAATTCCCAATTCACTGAAACATCTTTTAACCAATGAGCTGCAATCAAAATAATCCGCTGAATCTCTATTTGCCTGACTATAGCCTTTTCCAACCTTACTTAAAAGCTTTGAAATGTACGCTGACACAGAAATCTCATTATTATTTATAACCATAATCCCATTATCAGGATACTGTTCTAATGCCGCATACTGCTCACACGCCAGCGAATCGCCCTCTGGTGCACCATTGGCATCATTATAAATCTGAGCATATTCATACATTTCCTGTAGCAGATCATTGTCTACTTCCGAAGCTGATGTTGCATCAAGCTCTGATGTTGATTCTTCTACAGTGCTATCAAGTTCTGATGCAATCTCCGACTCTACTTCAGAACTCTCAATTGTACTCTCCTGCGTCTGCGCTTCTTCATCTTCTGATACTGATTCCTGTACCTCATTCACATTACTCTGTAGCTCTGTTTCCTGAAAATTCTCTTCCTGCAAAGAAGTTTCAGGTGTACAATTTTCAATCTGTTCTGTCGAGCTAGTAATCTCTTCTGCCATGGCAACCTGTGAAAAAGTAATTGCCATACCTAATACTAATGCTGCTTTCTTTCTCATTTCTGCGTCCTTTTCTAAATTTATTTTATATGATTTTTATCCAGTCTTCCGCGCGCTAATTCTGAATAAAAATTATATATGTGGTATTTATGTTTTATATATACCATTTCTTTTATTACTTGTCAATAGTATATTTAAGAATCCTAAGTATTGACTTTTTATATATCATGGTTCATACTACTTAAAAAGTTCATTATATCATTACTGACCTGGCATAGTTGTTTTCTATTGCCTTTTAGCGGTCTATTATGTTCAAATGAATTTTGAATACTTGTTAAAAAGGAGATGCTTATGATCAAGCAATATTTCATTTGCAAGAGGGAGGTACATTTTGAAAAATAATGCCATTAATACGTATTTAAAGGAGCTTTCCAAGCAGCTGTGCTGCAGCGAAAAAGAGAAAAAGGAAATACTGTCGTCTTTAAAAAATCGACTATCAGAATTTGAATCAGAGTATCCAACTGCTCTTAAATATGAGGATATCGTTGAACAATTTGGATCACCCAAGGAAGTGGCTAACAGCTTTTTAGGTGAATATAGTTCAACACAGCTACATAATTTAGTAAAGCGCAGAAAAATAAAGCACTTTTGCATTATTACTGCCTGCATATTAATCTTTGCAGCTTTGGTTATCTATTCAATCCGCAGAATTTATCAGTTTTATTGGTTTCAGGATGGATATGTCATTGAAACTATGTATGATGGTACAGATGTACCTGGTCCCGAAGAAATTGGTATTACCAATTATCAAAGATATTAACAAAGGAGTTTCACTACAATGCAAAAGCTATTTGCCTGTTTATTCTTAGTTGTCTGTTTTTTATTTCCAAACTGTAATGTAACTACTGCTGCTCCCAATTATAGTATCCAATATTTAGAAAATGGAGATTATATAATCACAGAAATTTATACTTCAGATGCTACCTCGCGCACTGCTACATCAAAATCAAAAAAAGCTTCTTATTACTCGCAAGATCACATTTTTATTTTTTCATTATCAATATCTGCATCTTTTGATTATACTTATGGAGTTCGCGCTTCCGCAACTTCCGCAAATGCTATCGTTGATATTGTTAATTCTTCTGCCGTCTTTAAATCGAAAAACAGCTATGTCTCTGGTAATACAGCTTATGGTACTGCGACTGTCCTTTATCAAGGTTCCAACAAAACACTTAACATCAACATGTCATGTGATATTTACGGCAATATTTCATGATTACTACCACTATGTAAATCTTAACTCTTGACTTTTATTATCTTTTCATTCATAATAAATAAATGCTTAGTATGATATTGGAGATTAAAGGTGCTTTGCACTCTCGCAATCTTCAAAAAAGTTGTCGAAAGGAGGGACACATGGCAATAGAAATGTTTAAACGAGGGTCTGTTGAGATGCTTGCCCTCCTTATTTTAAATGAAGACGATGCTCATGGCTATCGTATTGTTCAGGAAATTAAGGACAGAAGTGATGGCCGCCTGATCATCAAGGAAGGCTCTCTTTACCCAATTTTATATAAGTTGTCTGACGAGGGCTATATTATTTCTCAGGAAGATATTTCTGAGACTAAGCTTGGGCGTAAGCGTATTCGCGTTATCTATTCCATTACACCTAAAGGACGAGAACATCTGATTCAGCTTAAGGAAGAATACGATATCGTACATGACAGCATTCGCTGCATTTTTGAAAGGAGCAAAAGTCTTTAATTATGAATACCGCTATCGAACAATATATTCGTGAGCTGTCTGATTTACTTTGCTGCGATAAAACGACAAAACAACAATTTCTTTCTAAATTTCAGCAGACACTAGAGGATTTTGAGGCTGAACAGGAAAATTCACCGATTTCTTACTCGGATTTAGTCTCCGAATTTGATACTCCCAGGGCAACAGCTGATGCATTTCTTTCTCAGCTTGATATTTCTCATGTGCAGACTGCAATGCGAACAACCAATAAAAAGAAAATATTTTGGGCTTCTTTATGTATCATAGCCATATTATTCTTAGTCGGTTTATCCCTTTATCGCGTATACTTAAATAAACTGGCTGACGAGGGATATTTTGAACCGCCCGTGTACCATCTCACTCCAGCTGAAGCTCAAACTTTTGATCCTGACGAATATTTTAACGATAAATAAATTACTGTTCACGGAGTTAGTTTACAAAAGCCCTTCGGTGCAATGGTTTCGTTTCCAGAACTGCTTCAAGTTTCTGGCTCGTGGAATCCATTCGCCTTCGGGCTTTGCTGTAAATATTGGATTATCCGTGAAATGTAACTTATACTTCACCATTTATGTCAATCATTTCTTTTCACAAAGCCAATAATGGTTTCTATTTTATTCTTTCTGTTTTATACCATTTTAATTTCTATATCCATCTTAATTGAACATATATAGCTCAGCAAAGATTCTACTCCAATCAAAATAATATACATTATAAACATATATTCTCCAGACAAATGCGGATAACCTGAAACGGTATTTATGTTTTCAAGACTGCTCCAATTTATCGGAGAAACATAAAACAAGCCATATTGTTTAAAATTTGTAAAATATACAGCTACTGGATCCAACATAATAAAGAAGACTGCTGCTGAAATTCCTATTGTTTTTTTGCCAATTTTTAAATTTAGCAGGTACATCAGCTTACCAATGAAAACTATACTTAACCATCCAGTAATAAAAGTGTACATAAATGCTGCTAAAGGATAATAATTTTGTATTACTCGTACTGGCATTACTAGTCCCCACGTATAAACTGGAATTAAGCTTCTTTGATTTACAACAAAATCTCCTGCAATTTCTCCCCAAAGTCGATTTGTTGAAACTGTTGGAAGAACTGCTATCAGCGAAATAAGCGAAATAAACAACATATAGAGAAATGCTGCCAGCCACACGTACATGTTTTCACCCAAATACCAGCCTTTCCGCTTGCATCGTAAAATCATATATGGTTTTTGATTATTCAAAAAAGGAGCATTACAAAATAGCATAACACATCCTAAGTAGATTAATACTTTTAATAATCCATTACTATTTTCTGCCTCCGCAAAAACAATTGGAAGAACAAACGGCGTAATTGTTTTTCCTGTTGCCTGCCCATACTCAGATAATCCATGAAGATATCGAAAAATCAATATTGTTTCTATTGCCGCAATCATCCATATTCTATAATTTTTACGCCACTGTATAAAATTGCTTTCGCAAACATACCAACCTTTCTTCAAATTACCCATTTTCATACCTTCCTTTTAGTTTTTTCCATAATACAACTCCCGAAATCGCATTTAACACAAGTAATAAGCTAACAGAATATAAATAATTCCAAAATGAACTATCCGTCATTCTGAGCATTTTTGCTGCACTCGTAAGATTCCAAACATCCAACTCTCTCGGCAAAAAATCAGTAATTGATAATAATCCATAATAAACCAAAAAGGAAATTGCATGTGCTGCAAAGCGATCTGGCATATAAAATACAATCCATAACCCAAAAGAAGTAAAAAAGGATGCAGATAATCCAAAAATTAATCCCATCGCTGCCAAATAAAGAATAGGACCTAGTGTTTGATAAATATCGTAGTATTCAACTATATCTTGCTGTGGATTATTACCTACTAACGGCATTAGCGGTCTTACGAAAGCCACAAAAAGCCAAATTCCACCAATCGTTGCTGTTGTTACAAGAAACATATTCGCAGCAATCTTTGAGATCACATATCGCTCTATCCTTCCTACTCGAAGTTTTTGAAACAGGAAAAAACCACTGGAGATATCTTCATAAACACTTCCCGCACACAGTAATGATAATACTGCAATCATGACTGCTTTAAAACGATCAAAATACAGCACATATAAAACATGCTGAATACTACTAAATACGATGTTAGCATTTTCTCTAAATTTTATCGCCTGCGACAGATTTTCTGTCCACCCAAGTGCAAATAGTATTGCTACCATCATCATCACATATATTATTTTTCCATGCAGTATACCACGTTTTAGTTCCGTTTTTAATTCCTTCATATGTGTCTCCTATTAATACATGATTGATCCATCAACTGCATTAATCAAAAAATATCCATTTCCCTGATGTTTCCCATCTTCTGTATCACTATATGTGTCATACTCATTTAAATCTTTGTATAGCCATACGGATTCAGAATTTTTTCTTTTTTGAAAACCAAAACGCCAATATGGTGAACATTGAATTCCTTCAGATGACAGTTGATCTACTGCATACACCAATGAAATATCCGTAATCTGTATACTCTTTCCATCAATATTTGTCGCATTTATTTCCTTATCCAAATAATCTGCTGCCTGTGTCTTGTCAATCAAATTTTTCTTTTGTTCGCTGCAAATACGATAACGTTGAGGTATTTTCATATATAATAATCCCTTCACTGGATGATAAACCATCCACGCAATATCAGAATTTCCATTGTTTTCTAATATTCTTCCATTTATTAGGGGATTTTTCATTACAACTAAATATGCCTCGTCCTCTTGTGTCCATGGCTTCCCACCTGTAAATACACCTGACCAAGTACCATCATATTCATCTTCTTTATTTTCATAACCAGGACCAGATACACTATCTTCTGCATTTTTATTAATTTTTCTAATACTCTGCAAATCCATTGCATATGTTCTAACGTATGTATAGGAATATCCTATTTTTTCTGCAATCTCCCTGCAAATTTTTTCTGCATCTTCAGGCTTCATTTCACTATCAATTTTATCCTGTGGAAATGATTCCCTCAACAAAATTTCCTGCCACCGAAGTGTATTGGTTGCCATCGCTGCTATTGCAGAATAGCTTCCTGATATGCCTTTTACTTCATATTCTAGCCCAAACATATCATACTGGCGCACTCTTTTGTCCCCATCCGTCAAATAATACATGCCATACTGATTTTGGCTCTGCTCAACTTCATCTAATGACTTTTCAAATATAGCACTACAAACATCAGACAATTCATATGGTTCTATTTCTAGTGCTAATATATTCACGTTGTTTTCCTGCTCATCCTGAGATTGATTACTTTCTTTCATACTATTTTCTTCAACACTGCTTTCGCTTGTTGTGTTGTTCGCAGATAGCGTTGTTTTTATTGCTTCAGAAGATTTGGCTTGCGTTGCTTCTTCTGTTTCTTCTAATAACTGCTGTGCTACCGATATTCCATTTGGCATAAACTGCTGACGTTCCTGACTTGTCATACGAACTGATTTACAGCCAGTCAAAATTATTCCTGTTAATATTACTGAATATATTTTATATTTTTTTCTCATACTCAAGTTCCTTTCTGCCGTGCTAAAATAAAAAACATATTTTATTCAGCACGGCAAATGTCACTTACCATTCCACTCCACACACTTATCTATTTGGGCTCCAAACACCGCCAACAGTATATTCTGCTGCTGTTCCGCCTGTATTTGCTCTAAGAATAACCGTCCCTTCAAACATCTGATTATAAAATCTCATACTTCCTTCTCCAAATCCCAATATTATCACATTTTCAGCTTTCTGATTACCATTGGAATCTATTACAATAAAATTAGTAGCACGATCTGCTAATGTTTTGTTAACTCGTACAACTGCATTAATACTTCCTCGTATTTTATTTGCTGTTGATAAATTATACCCTTCTGTTGTTGTGGCAATAGTCTGGCGGAAATAATATTCCAAATTCGCTGCTTGCCGAAAGTCACTTGCCTTTGCAGACACATTTACTGTTAATCCGACCAAAATTCCTAGTATTACAATTAATTTCTTAACATCATTTTTCATATATTTCTCCTTATTTTCCCCTCGTGAAGATAAATCCTCACTAACTAAAATGTATCTCTATAATATACCCGTAACAGTGGACATGTTAATGACCCATTTTAATTGATAATACTATATTCTGTCCTAAATAAATTCAATGCATTAGCGTAACTTCCCGCCATTGATAATTGCACCAAGTCCAGAGTATTATTAAACAGCTAGAGCAGAAATCGGCAATATATCAAAAGAATATTTTATTTTTCACTTTGTCCACTTCTCAGAATACCCAAAATATATATCTGTAAAAAAATGGGTATTACTTAAGCTTAAAATGTCTTTGACAAAGGGGACAGTTCAATCTCAGTCGGCTCCATGATCATTCGGATTCCAACTTCCCTGAACCGTATAATGTGGATGTGTACCTCCTGTATTCGCTCGCAAGTATACATTACCATTATAAGCAACGTTATTATATGTTAATATACCTCCATTACAATCCTGTATAATTACATTATCAGAAATTTGTGTTCCTGTGTTCTTAGTAATAACAATAAAATTTGTTCTACGCCCTGTAACATTCTGACCTGCTGCTGTTACATGACGTACTGTTACACTTGCATATGGATACCCTGCAATTTTATTTCGCTCACCCATTTCATCATTATATCCTTCTGTTGTCGTTCTAATTACAAATTTAAACCAGTATTCGGCAGATACCGGAATACTCAATATCATACTCGCTACCAACATAAATACTATTACTCTTCTTTTGGATGCCAACTTAATTCGCTTCTTCATATCCTTTATCTCCTTTTCTAAATTTATTTTATATAATTTTTATCCAGTCTTCCGCGCGCTGATTCTGAATAAAAAAATATATACACGTTATTTATATTTTATATATATCATATTTTTTATTACTTGTCAACAATATATTTAAGATTCCTAAGTATTATTTTTTACATGTTATGATACATAATATTATTTCTGAGACTAAACTTGGACGTAAGCGTATTCGCGTTATCTATTCTATTGTTACAGTTCACGGATACCAATATTGCGGCAAAGCCCGAAGGTGAATGGATTTCACGAGCCGGACACTTGAAGCAGGTCTTTCAAAGTAATGTATAATAAGAAAGAACATAAAAGGAACCTGCTGAGTTTGAGTTACAGTTTACGCGTCATGCTAGATCTGGACAAATTTCATGCTTGCATAGAAATTTGACAGATCAGCAGGACGAAGTGGACGCCCGTTCATGAGCAAAACAAAGTTGCAAAGCAACGACGCACGGAACGTGCGGTTTTGCGAATGGGTGTCCAGTGAGCTGTAACGAAACTGGTCCGGCGACGAAACCATTACACCGAAGGGCTTTCGTAACATGATGCGTGAACTTTCATTTTTCTCTTGACAAAACCCTCTGCCTCTGGTATCATAATATAGTACGGTTCAAAGCGCTTCCGTGGCTCAGTTGGTAGAGCGATTGATTCGTAATCAATAGATCACGGGTTCGAGTCCCGTCGGGAGCTTTCCAGTACAAAAGAGTGTCCGTCATCGGATGCTCTTTTTTTATTTGTAACTATTCAGAGCCATGCAAAATTGCTTTCTATGAATGCTTGCATTCAGACAGAATAGTTACGTTTATTTTTCAAACGCAAATGAGTTAAATTCTTGGAGGTACATGATGCTTGCTTTTACACTCTCTTCTTTAAAGGATGCCACATCCCATTTGTTTACACAACCGTCTTTTGATGACTTTGATGTGCTGTCTGTTACTATTGTCAGCTATATCACTTTTTCTATGGACGGTCATTTAAATGCCGCTTTTTTTGAGGATGCTGATACGCAGCCTGACAAGCTTTGTTCCTGGCAGCGTCTTCGCCCTGTCTGTTTTTCGATAATTAAGGGTAAGCAGCCTCCTGTTTCCTTTCAGATCACATTCTTTCTTGAAAAAGACAAGGCTTCTAACTTTTTTAATGATTCGATGCTTGCCAATAATCAGGACATTGATGGCTTTACACTTCATCTTTCCTATAGAAATCACACTCTTTCATTATCGACTGGCACTGTATTTTCCCGTTTTTCCCTTGACCGTGACAGTGAACGACTGTGGGATCACTACGTTGCTGCTTGGATCAAGCAAAAGCAGCTTGATTTTGAGGAGGCTTAATTGTACAGTCAGCACTCAATTCTAGTGAGTGCTAAAATTTTTATAAAATTGTGCCTTTTCTAGCAGAATTGTCATCTTTTCGTGTTGACAAATCATGTTCATAGCTGTAAAATACGAATTGCAGCAAGAAAATAGCAATCAGGCAGCGACAGTGCTAATAACGTTCGATGTCATGATTCTAAATTGGCTATGAAAGTCGCGTCGTCAAATTTTTACGCTTGCTGTGAAAACGACAGACGCAGAAACGAGGATGTTATGAATAAAGAAGGCAGTTTATCAATTAACAGTGAAAACATATTTCCTATCATTAAGAAGTGGCTGTATTCTGACCACGATATATTCTTCCGTGAGCTTGTCAGCAATGGCTGCGATGCGGTTACAAAGTTAAAGAAGCTTGACATGATCGGTGAGTACACCATTCCGGAAGGCAAGGAGCTTTGCGTAAAGGTTACTGCTGATGCAGAGACTAAGACCATCACCTTTACTGATAATGGTATCGGTATGGATGCAAATGAGATTGATCAGTATATCAATCAGATCGCTTTCTCTGGTGCACGTGATTTCCTTGACAAGTATAAGGATAAGACAAATGATGATCAGATTATTGGTCACTTTGGTCTTGGCTTTTACTCAGCATTTATGGTTGCTGACCGTGTAACGATTGATTCTCTTTCTTATAAGGAAGGAGCTAAGGCTGTTCATTGGGAGTCTGATGAGGGTACTTCTTTCGAGATGACTGACAGCGCTAAAACTGAGATCGGTACTACTATCACTCTTTACTTAAATGAGGACAGCTACGAGTTCTGCAATGAATATCGTGCAAAGGAAATCCTTGACAAGTACTGTTCTTTCATGCCTATCCCGATTTATTTTGAGGCAATCAAGACTGCTGAGGAGCAGGCAAGAATCGATGAGGCCGAAAAGAAGGCTAAAGAAGAAGAAGAAAAGAGAAAGGCTGAGGAAGCTGCAAAGAAGGCTGCTGACGGTGAAGCTGTTGAGGCTGAAACTGAAGCTGAGCCGGTCGAAAAAGCACCTGAGGCCCCTAAGCCAATCAATGAGACTACTCCGCTTTGGGCAAAGCATCCAAATGAGTGTACCGATGAGGAGTATAAGGAGTTTTATCACAGAGTATTCCATGATTACAAGGAGCCGCTGTTCTGGATCCATCTGAACATGGATTATCCGTTTAACTTAAAGGGTATTTTGTACTTCCCGAAGATCAACACTGAGTATGATTCCATCGAAGGTACAATTAAGCTGTACAACAATCAGGTATTTGTTGCCGATAATATTAAGGAAGTAATCCCTGAGTTCTTGATGCTGTTAAAGGGTGTTATCGACTGTCCTGATCTTCCGCTTAATGTTTCACGTTCCGCTCTGCAGAATGATGGCTTTGTTAAGAAGATTTCCGATTATATCACAAAGAAGGTTGCTGACCGTCTGACTGGTATGTGCAAGACAAAGCGTGAGGATTATGAGAAGTTCTGGGATGACATCAATCCATTTATCAAGTTTGGTGTTTTAAAGGATGAGAAATTCGCTGAGAAGATGAATGATTATATCATCTTTAAGGATTTGAATGGCAAGTATCTGACTCTCCCAGATATCTTAAAGGAGAATGAGGAGAAGCATAAGAATCAGGTCTTCTATGTAACTGATGAGAAGGAGCAAAGCCAGTATATTGAGATGTTTAAAAAGGAAGGCATCAATGCCGTTCTCTTAAAGCATAACATTGACTCTCCATTTATCACAAGATTAGAGCAGAAGAATCCTGATGTTAAGTTTGTACGCATTGACTCTGATCTGACTGATTCCTTTAAGGAGGAAACATCTGATGAGGAGAAGGAAACTTTGAAGAAGGACAGCGAGTCTTTGACTACACTCTTCCACAAGGCATTAAATAATGATAAACTGACTGTTAAGGCTGAAAAGTTAAAGGATGCTTCTATGGCTTGTGTTATGACACTTTCTGAGGAAGGAAGAAGAATGCAGGAGATGATGAAGATGTATGGCATGTCTGGTATGGACTTTGGTACACCAGATGAAACACTTGTCTTAAATCTTACACATCCGCTTGTTCAGTATGTTCTGGCTCACGCTGATGATGAGTCTGTTACAAAGTACTGCGAGCAGCTGTATGATCTTGCCGCTCTTGCTCACGGCACACTCTCTCCGGATCGTATGTCTAAGTTTATCACACGTTCTAATGAGATTATGATGGAAATTGCAAAATAAAGTCAAAAAATAAGACAGCCCAAAAGGCTGTCTTATTTTTTTATTTTTGATTAAGCAAGGAAATCACGGATTCTCTTACTTCTTACTGGGTTACGAAGCTTTCTTAAAGCCTTTGCCTCGATCTGACGGATACGCTCTCTTGTTACGTTGAACTCTTTGCCGACTTCCTCAAGTGTTCTCGGATGGCCGTCCCGTAAGCCAAAACGAAGCTCGATTACCTGACGCTCTCTCTCCTTAAGATCTCCGAGCAAGGCATCGATATGATCGCGCAGCATAACGGATTCTACATTTCCTTCCGGTGTGACTGTATTGACATCGGCAACGAAATCACCAAGATTGGAATCATCTTCCTCACCGATTGGTGTTTCAAGGGATGCTGGCTCTCTTGCGATCTGCATGATCTCCATAACCTTATCCTCTGACATATCAAGTGCCTTAGCCAGCTCAGCAACACTTGGCTCATAGCCTAACTCCAGCGTCAGCTTACGCTGCATCTTTGACATCTTGTTAATTGTCTCAACCATATGAACAGGAACACGGATGGTTCTTGCCTGATCAGCAAGTGCTCTTGTGACAGACTGGCGAATCCACCATGTCGCATAGGTACTAAGCTTATATCCTTTGGTATAGTCAAACTTCTCTACACCCTTGATAAGTCCTAGATTTCCTTCCTGAACAAGATCCAGAAAGCTCATGCCACGTCCGGTGTAACGCTTTGCAATGCTGACTACAAGACGAAGGTTTGCCTCGATCAGACGCTCTTTTGCGGACTCATCGCCCTGAGCTTTTCTCTTTGCAAGCTCCATCTCCTCATCCGCTGTAAGAAGCGGTACTGTACCGATCTCCTTTAAATACATACGGACAGGATCCTCTGTTCCTACACCCTCAAGCAGATCAATTGCGTCAAGATCAACATCTTCCTCATCATCGGAAAAATCTATATCTTTATCAAAATCATCTGCTGCCATATCTTCTGTTGCGGCACGCAGAACATCAATCTTCTTGCGCTCCAGATATGTGTATACAAATTCCAGTTCTTCTGGTGTCAGGGTTTCACCGGCAAAAAAATCATTTACATCATTGAAATCCAGCGTCTTATTCTTGCTAAGGCCAATTTCAACTAACTTTGTCAAACGTTCCTTTAATACTTCTTTTTCCATGTGCATTGTCCTTTCTGTAAACAATTCTCACACTGTTTCTATGTATGCCCAGGTACGCCTTTCTTTTATTCACGCCATTGGCTTCCTGTTGAAGCATCAAACAGCCACTTGCGCAATACCTTAGCAACTTTATATTATACAGGAAGTCCCCTCATTTGTAAAGAGTTTTTTGAATTTTATTTACTTTTCTTGTGGAATCGTTTCGGCTGGCACTGCAATCTTCATTGCCTGCGGCATTGCCTGAATATGAACCTTCTTGTGGCTTCCGCCATATTCTCCGTCAAGCACCCAGTCAATATCACTGTCGCTTTCAACTATCAGATCTGAAATCTCATAATTTGCTATAAACTTTGAGTTTGGATTCTTTGTTACTAGATCTGCCAGCATAACAGAAAAATCTACTGCATTATCTGGCCTGTAAACGATCATAAGATTTAGCTTGCCATCGTCAAGCTCTACATTTTGTCCGCTTATGTTCTTCATGCCGCCTACGCTGAAGGAATTGTAGACCATTGCATAAATGCACTCTCCTGCAATCTCCTCGTCGTCAAATGAAAAGCGCACCTGATATGGTTTTAGATTTCCGACCTGACGTATTCCTTCTAATATATAAGCGTTATGGCCTAGCGCATTTTTCGTTTTCTGCGGTGTATTCCAGGAAACCTCTGTAAATGCACCAAATGCTGCTACATAGACGAAGTAGCTGTTTTCCTGAAATTTACCTACATCGACAGCACGGAATTTTTCCTCTGCAATCACATTTGCACAGCGCTTCATCTGTGACGGAAGGCCGAGGCTATACGCATAATCGTTAGTGGAGCCTGCCGGAATGTAGCCAATCTTTGGACGTCTTTTTTCGTCAATAGTCATCACACCATCAAGCACCTCGCTTAATGTGCCGTCTCCGCCGCTGCAGACTACAAGATCATAGGAAGCACCCAATTCCTTTGCAAGTCTTGTCGCATCTGCCCGCTCTTGTGTCGAGTATACAACAGTCTCGTATCCAGCCTTATTGAATGTATCAATAATATCTGCCAGGTGATTTCGAATCAGTCCTTTTCCAGAATGTAAGTTGTAAATAAATAGTAGTCTTTTCATAGAATACCTGCCTTTCCTGCATCATCTGGAGTACAAAAATGCCAGTTCTTTTTTGGCATCTTTGTCTGCCGGATACTGCTCTAAATAACTCATCAGTTTTTCAATTGCCGTATCGTAGTTCCCCATTTTTTCATAGCAGATGCTTTCATTCCATAAAAAATCTGCCATCTGGCTCTCATCTGCCAGCTGCATCCCTTTTTGAATCATAATCAGCGCATCCTGATATTCTCCCTGACGAACAAGGCACGATGAAAGCTGATTGTAAAGCCCGGCATCCTGTGGATCGTGCTTGATCTGTTCCTGATAAAGATTTATTGCCTCCTCACTTTTTCCCTGAAGTTCATAGCAATAGCCAAGATAATACCCTGCCTGTGCATATCCTTTGTTGTAGGATTCCTCAAATGCAGAAAATGCCTCATCTGTCTGCTCTAGCTCTAAATAAATACGCCCGCGGTAGCACCAGTCCTTTGCCTCGTAGGGAATGACCTCTAATGCTGCATTAAGCACGACCTTGCGTGCCTCTTCTGCTTCTGCCTTTTTTAGTGCATCTGCCATCGTCAGATACCCTTCGTAGTTGCGGTTATCTATATCAAGGCACTCCTGATAACAGTGAAGTGCCTGATCTACATCATCCATTAAAAGATATACATTTCCTGTCAGCTGATATATGTCACGCAAACGATAGCCTGCCTCAATGAGCTCATTGTAATCCTCAAGTGATCCCTCATAGTCGCCAAGCTTCATTTTGGCTTCTGCGCGATATCCAACCACATCAAGGCGACAGGAGCTGTCGAGTGACCCGGCAGCTTCTATCGCCTGCTGAAAGCTTTCTATTGCTTTTTCATATTCTTCTAAACCATTGTAGGCAAGCCCCATTCCTCTATAGCTATAGAAAGAACTGCCGCCTAGCTGAAGAGCTTGTGTGAAGCTTTCGATTGCTTCCTCATAATACCCCTGAGCGCAGTAGGCCTGACCCAAATTACAATAGTAGGCATCCTCTGACGGCTCCTGCGTTATTGCCTGTTTAAATAAATACACGGCATTTTGATAGTCCCCGTTTTGATATGCCTCTAGTCCCTTTTTGTTGCTGTTTGAACCTGCGGGGGCACAGGCGCTGATAGCAGCTGCCATCAGTGTCAATGCCCCCGCAAGTATTATATTTTTTTTTCGCATAAATTATATTCTTTCAGTTTTATCGTTGTGAAAACAAAATTTTGGTTCTATTTTCATACACTATTTTATCCCTTTATTGGATTGATTTCAACCCTATATTGAAAAAATATAATACTAATTATAATGTTCCGATAAAACGAAGGAATCCTTCTCTTCCGCTTTCTGTGCGCTTATAGACACCTGCATCTTCTAGAACCTGTGCGAATACTTTTCCTACCTCGTCCTGCAAAATTGCATCGATGTTGGATTCGTCTATCTTGTCGTAGGAAGCCATAAATTCTTCTGCCCAATCAGCGTGCTTTGCCAGAACTTCGTCTTCGCGAAGATTTTTTCCTGCAAGAATAGCCTCTTTGAGTGCTGACAACTCGCCTTTTAGACGTGACGGCAGTACGGCAAGACCCATAACTTCGATAAGACCGATATTTTCTCTCTTGATATGATGCAACTTTTCGTGCGGATGGTAAACGCCAAGCGGATGCTCTGGTGTTGTGATGTTGTTTCTAAGCACAAGATCAAGCTCGAAGATCCCGTCTTTCTTTCTTGCAATTGGCGTGATTGTGTTATGTGGCTCTCCATCTGTCTCAGCAAAGATAAAGCTTTCCTCGTCGGTGTAGCCTCTCCATGCCTTTAAGATATGATCAGCCAGATCAATCAGACGCTCTCTGTCGTTATGGCGAATACGGATAACTGACATAGGCCACTTAACAATACCTGCCTCTACATCCTCGTAGCCTGGGATTGTTACTGGTGTCTCAATTGGAGCCTTTGCCATTGCAAACTCGTAGTGACCGCCCTGGAAATGATCATGTGTCAGAATAGAACCGCCTACGATTGGAAGATCAGCATTTGATCCAAGGAAGTAATGCGGGAACTGGCCGACAAAATCAAACAGCTTTACAAATGTGCTGCGGTCAATCTTCATCGGTGAATGCTCTCCGCAAAATACGATACAATGCTCATTATAGTACACGTATGGAGAATACTGGAAGCCCCACTGAGACTGATTGATTGTAATCGGGATGATTCTGTGGTTCTGTCTTGCCGGATGGTTAACACGTCCTGCATAGCCTTCGTTCTGAATGCAAAGCAGACATTTTGGATAGCCGCTCTGCTTCTGTGTACGTGCTGCTGCAATCGCCTTTGGATCCTTCTCTGGCTTTGACAGATTGATTGTAATATCAAGATCGCCATATTCAGTGGCGGTCATCCACTTCATATCCTTGCATACACGATAGCGGCGGATATAATTTGAATCCTGACTCAGCTTGTAGAAATATTCGGTTGCCTTCTCTGGGCTTTCCTTATATTCCTTCCAAAATGCCTCTCTTACCTGTGACGGTCTTGGCATAAGCGCATTCATCAGCTTTGTGTCAAACAAATCACGGTACACTACGCTGTCCTGTGTCAGTCCACGACTGCATGCATCTGCAAGCAGCACATCTAAAATTTCCTCTAACGTTGCTGCTGTCGTTTCTGTCGGTTCCTCATAATCATCAAGCTGCATGATTTCAAGCAGCTGATTTGTTGTATAAATGCGCTCACACTCAGGTGTCAGTCCTGTATCAATTCCATACTGAACGAGTGCTGCGATTGCCTCATATACTGTCATCACTCTACCATGCCTTTCTAAAAAGTCTTTTTTCTAAGTTAAGTAATACTTACGAATTGCTCCGTTGCTTTTCGCCCCTGGGATTACATCTTATGTGCGCCGTCACCTACGGTTACTACGTAGAAGTCTGCTGCATAGCCGATCTTGTTCTTATATACATTTCCTACGTTCTCGATGAAGGCATCAATCTTGTCATCTTCTACGATACTTACGGTACAGCCGCCAAAGCCTGCTCCTGTCATTCTGGAACCGATTACACCTGGCTGCTCCCATGCAGTCTCAGCCAAGGTATCAAGCTCAATTCCTGTTACCTCGTAGTCATCACGCAGTGATACATGAGATTCGTTCATAAGCTTTCCAAACAGTGCGATATCGTTATTCTTAAGTGCCTCTACTGCACGAATAGTTCTCTGATTCTCATATACAGCATGCTTTGCTCTCTTTCTGTTTACCGGATCAGTGATTGTATCTGCAATGGCATCAAACTCTTCCTCTGTAAGCTCACCAAGGCTGTTGATTGGCTTTACTGCCTGAAGCTGTGCAAGTGCTGTCTCACACTGGCTTCTTCTTTCATTATACTTGGAATCTGCAAGTCCTCTCTTCTTGTTGCTGCATGCAATTACAATCTTTGCACCTGTAAGCTCAAGCGGTGCATAGGTGTAGGAAAGATCTGCTGTGTCAAGGAAGATTGCATGACCTGCTTTTCCCATTGCGATAGCAAACTGATCCATGATACCACAGTTTACGCCGTTGAATTTGTTCTCTGAGAACTGGCAGATCTTGCTGACTTCAACCATATCAACATCAAAGCCAAACTGATCATTTAAAATAACAGCTGTTGCAACTTCGATAGATGCTGAGGAGGAAAGACCAGAACCATTCGGAATATTTCCATAATATAAAATATCAAGACCGCTATCAATGGTATAACCCTTCTGTGTATATGCCCACATAACACCCTTCGGGTAATTGCACCAGTTATCTGCCAAAACATTTGTAAACTCCTGTGCCGGTCCTTCTACTGCCAGCATTCCAAATCTGGTAAAATTCAGAGAATAAAAACGCATCTTGCCGCAGTTGTTCTTTCTTGCCAGAGCGTAGGTACCAATGCTGAGTGCGCATGGGAATACATGACCGCCGTTATAATCGGTATGCTCTCCAATCAGATTAACACGTCCTGGTGCAAAATAAAACTCAGGCTCTCTTCCTTCTCCAAAAATCTTTGCAAATTCTTCTCTCATTTTAGTCTGCATAATTGTAATCTCCTTATCTGCTTATATCCGCTTCACTATCAGGTATTTCCCTGATGCTGAATTAAGCATATCACGAAATATGTCTGCTGTAAATAAAATAACTTTGCAATTATTATAAATATATTGAGATTTGCCTTTTGTTTTCAAAAAAAGAACCCCGCGAAACGGGATTCTCTTTTTTCGTCTTTTATCACAAACTAATTTGTAAATCAGTCTACTTTTTTTACATCAAATGAAGATGCAACACACTCTCTTGCCTCTTCAAGTGTCTTAAAGCTGCCATCCTTTAACATTTGAACCATAAGATTGCCAAGTGCTGTGCCTTCTACTGGTCCTGCATAAACCTCTTTTCCTGTAAAGGTTTTGATTTTCTGATTTAAGAACATATCCTGGCAGCCGCCGCCTACAACATGGATTCTTGTAAACTTGCGTCCAGACATTTCTTCAAGCTCTGCAACAGTATCCTTATAGCTTTGAGCAAGTGAATTGTAGATAACTACCATAACCTCACCCATAGACTGTGGAATCTTCTGGCCTGTTCTCTCACAGTAATAGCGTACTGCATCTGTCATGCTCTTTGGTGCAAGGAAGCTGTTGTCATTGCAATTTACGATTGACGGGAAGCCATCTGCCTCTTTTGCCATTGCAATCAGCTCTGGGAACGTGTAGGTCTTATTGTCTGTATTCATTTCCTTGCGGACATTCTGTAACATCCACAGACCCATGATATTCTTTAAATAACGGAAACGATAATCATAACCGCCTTCGTTTGTAAAGTTATACTTCATGCTCTTTAAGCTGCACTCTGCATACTTTCTCTCAATTCCCATAAGTGACCATGTACCTGAGCTTAAATAGATAAAGTCATCATCGTTTGCCGGAACTGCCAAAACAGCGGAGCCTGTATCGTGTGTTGCCGGAAGAATTACTTCTGTCTGGCAGCCGCACTTTTTTGCAATCTCTGGCTTTAACATACCAACACTTGTCTTTGGCATATGAAGCTTTCCAAAGATCTTAGATGGAATGCCGATTCTGTCAAGCAGCTCGTAGTCCCAATCCTTTGTAACAGCATTTACAAGCTGTCCTGTCGTTGCATTGGTGTACTCGTTCATCATCACTCCGGTAAGCAGGTAGTTAAAATACTCTGGAACCATCAGATAATGCTCTGCATTCTTAATATACTCTGGATGCTCATTCTTGATTGCAAGAAGCTGATAGATAGAATTATACAGCTGCTTCTGGATTCCTGTGCGCTCATACAGCTCCTCTGGGGAGATCATTGTCTCTAAGAGTTTGTCCATATCATCTGTACGGCTGTCACGGTATGCAATTGTATCTCCAAGAATCTGATTATTCTTATCAAGAAGAACAAAGTCAACACCCCATGTATCGATACCCATAGATGATGGTGCCTTGCCTGCCTTTGCACAGGCTGCAATTCCGTTTACAATTTCCTCAAACAGTCTGTCTAACTCCCAGCACAGATGACCATCTCTTGTTACATTTCCATTTGTAAAACGATACATTTCCTCAAGAACGATCTTTCCATCCTCAAGATGTGCTAAAATATGTCTTCCACTTGATGCACCGATATCAACTGCTAAATAATATTTCATTATTCATATCTCCTTTTTATATTTATTCAAAGCTTGCTGCAATGTTGCTTTGTGCCTTCGGACGGCGTCCTCTGCGCGCTGGCTTTTTTGGTTCCGTTGCTTCCTCAGCTGGCTTTTCCTGCACTAGCTTTTCCTTTGCTGGCTTCCCTTTTGCCAATTTTTCCTTTACTGGCTTTTCCTCAGCTGGCGCTGCCTCTTTTTTTGCTCTTGTACTTCTTGTAATTGGCTTTCTGGCTGGCTTTGCTTTATTTTCTTCTGCTGGCTTTTCTTCCAGCTTTTCTTCTGCTACTAAAGCTTCTTTTTCTGTTTTCTTCTTTGAAGTTTTAGCTGTTCTTGTCTTCTTTGGCTTTACTTCATTTTCTGATGCTTCTTCCTGCTTTGGTGCTTTTTTCGTTTTTGCAGGTGCCTTTTTCTTTACCGGCTTTGTCTTAGTTTCTTCTTCTACATGATGAATGGTCATTCCGCTTTCCACTACAGTAATAGTTGAAGCTGACACTGCCGCAGCAATCTTCTTTTGAAGATCTTCCTCGCTGCTATCCTTATACTGCGCATCTGCCTTTTCAAGCTCCTTTCTGACAGAATCTGGAAGCTGTGCAGGTGGCATTACAGAAATTGGCTTATGCTGCTGAACTGGATAAATTATTGTATCAGATGCAACATTTTCTAGTTCTTTGTTTTCTTTTTGCTGTTCTGGTTCATGTACTGGTTCTTCTACTGGTTCTTTCTCTGCAGATTTTTCCTGTACTAGCTCTTCTGCAGACTTTTCCTGTACCGGTTCTGTCTCCTGTACTAATTCTTTTGCAGGTTCTTCCTGTACTGGCTCTTTTGCAGATTCTTCTGTAGGTTCTTCCTGTACTTCTTCCTCTGCAGGTGCTTCTTCTATTTCTTGTTCAGCCACTTCATCTGTTTCTTCTGGCTCTTCTTCCTGCATTATTTCTTCTGCTTCACTGCTTTCTTTGTCATTAACAGCCTCTGCTTCATTTACAGCTTCTTTTACAGCTTCTTTTGTTTCTGGTGCAGAGTCTTCTTCTGACTCTTCTAAGTCACTGTCACCCTGAGCCTCAAGCTCTTCGCTCATTGCTGCGAGTTCTTCTTCCATTGCACGTGCACGCTCTTTTGCAGTTGCATTTTTAAAGCGGTTCTGTCTTGCATTGCCATCTGCGATTGTCGCAAAGCAGTATACATATCCGTCAAAGCGGAATGTTCTCTTCCAAAAATCTACTACGTGCTTAAATCCATTGTCTTTACTGATAATATAGAAATAGGAATCTTTTGCCTCATGAATCAGATAGCCCAGATACGTGGATAGCTGAAAATCAAGTGCATTTTTTCCACCGCACAGAATTTTGTACTTTGATACCTGTGCCTTTGAATTAAAAATCATATCCATTGCTTCAAAAGTAATGGTGTCTGCATTGTGACTATAAAAGATCACAACGCGGTCTTCTTCGCTAAGCTGCGCAATTCCTTTAATACCTTCTGATTTGACATTTTCATAGTCAATAAGATATGTTGCCATAAAAGGTTTCTCCTTTAGCATTTATAGAGTCCGTGGTTAACCACTTCTTTCATCATATCATACAAAGAAGTCGCTTTGCAATAACATTTTTCCTATATATAATGCAATTTTTACTTTTTTCTTAAAAATAGAAATAATCTTCTATAAAAATAGTAAATATAATTTCATTTTCTTCTAAAAAAAGAGAACACATTTCTGTGCTCTCTTTTCTCTTATTTCTGTGGTTTATAGTATAATGTTCTCATTGCATTTAAGATGGCTATAACTGCAACACCTACATCAGCAAATACGGCTGCCCACATATTTGCAAGTCCTGCTGCTACAAGTACAAGAATAATAACTTTGACTGCAATTGCAAATACAATGTTCTGGTTACAGATCTGAACTGTTCTTCTTCCTATCTGAATTACATCGGCAAGCTTTGACGGCTGATCTTCCATGATTACAATATCTGCTGCCTCGACTGCTGCATCAGATCCAAGTCCGCCCATGGCTATTCCAACGTCAGCTCTTGCAAGAACAGGCGCATCGTTGATACCGTCTCCTACGAAGCAAACCATTCTGCCTTTTGTCTTTTTATTGCAGTAATCATTGACATAGCTTACCTTATCTGCCGGAAGCAGATCGGTGTGCACTTCATCAAGATCAAGCAGCTTTGCTGTATACTCACCTATGGCTTTTCTGTCTCCTGTCAGCATAACTGTTTTCTTTACGCCGACATGATGCAGGCGGCTGATTGCCTCTTTTGCATCCTCTTTTACTTCATCGGAAATTAAAAGATATCCGCTGTATACGCCGTCTACTGCTGTATATACAACAGTTGCCGCTTCCTCTGGTATCGGAACTGTCAAGCCAAGCTCTGCCATAAGGCTCTGATTTCCAGCATGGATTACATGACCGCCGGCAGTTACCTTTAAGCCTTTTCCTGCAATTTCCTGTGCATCCTCTACCTTTGCCAACTCACCGCCATTTTTTTCCTTCCATGCAGATAATACAGACAATGCGATTGGATGACTGGAATACTGCTCTGCTGTCGCTGTGTTTAAAAGAAGTGATGACTCGCTGCTTTTCTCTGCCGGGGCAAGCTTTGTCACACGAAATGTTCCCTTTGTCAGCGTACCTGTCTTATCAAATACCATAGTTTCCGCTTTTGATACAGCCTCTAGGTAATTGCTTCCCTTTACTAACACACCATTCTTACTTGCACAGCCAATTCCTCCAAAGAAGCTAAGCGGTACTGAGATAACAAGTGCACATGGACAGGAGCAAACTAAGAATGACAATGCACGATAAATCCAATCTGCAAACGGATGACCTGGAAGGAAAATCGGAACGATCAAGCCAATAAATGCCGCCAGACCGACAACTATCGGCGTATAATATCGTGCAAACTTGGTGATAAAGTTCTCTACCTTTGCCTTCTGGCTGCTTGCATTTTCAACAAGATCAAGGATTCTTGCTACAGTTGACTCACCATATTCCTTTGTAGTGCGAATCTTTAAGATATTCGTCAGATTGATACATCCGCTGATGATCTCATCGCCAACAGATACCTTTCTTGGAACGGCCTCTCCTGTAAGAGCCTTTGTATCCTCCATGCTGCTTCCCTCTAACACAATACCATCAAGAGGAATGCGCTCACCTGGCTTTACAATGATAGTCTCGCCTACTGCAACCTCGTCTGGAAATACCTCTTCCTCAACGCCATCGCGAAGAACAACTGCACTGTCAGGTCTGATATCCATCAAGGATGCAACTGATTTTCTTGACTGATTTACAGCGTATGACTGGAACAGCTCTCCTACCTGATAAAACAGCATAACAGCTATTCCTTCTGTATACTCCTGCAGCGCAAATGCACCTATTGTTGCAATTGCCATCAGAAAGTTTTCATCAAACACCTGACCCTTTGTGATATTCTTTCCTGCCTTCGCCAGCACATCATAGCCAACGATCAAATAGCCAGGAATGAAAAATATAAGCTTATAAAGCTCTGGAATCGGAAGAATGACTCCGACAATCAACAGCACAAATGCTGCCACAATCTTGTAAAACTGCTTTTTTTGCTTTTTTGTCATCTTCTTTAACATAACTAAACCACATCTTTCACTTTTTGTGTGCTTACAGAACTACTCTGCAGTCTGGCTCTACCTTTGCAATGCACTTTACTGCTGCCTTAAGTACTTCATCAAACTGGCTGTCCTCAGCATCTAAAATCATCTTCTGTGTCATGAAGTTTACAGAAACTCTCTTTACACCAGGAAGCTTCTTGATTGCCTCCTCCATCTTTGCAGCGCAGTTTGCGCAGTCTAAATCCTCTAACTCGAATGTCTTTCTCATAATGTTTGCCATCCTTTCTTTTTTTGTTTTGGCGTATTGTTTCGCTCTCTTTCAATTAAACGGTTGTTTAATCGTTGATTTAACTATACCTTTTTTTGCGTCATATGTCAAGGGCTATTATTGAATTTTTTTCGCAATTATATTGTGAAATCCATTACACCTTAGGGCTAATTTAAGCAAAGTAAACTATAACACATTTATTTGTATATTTTCATAATCTGATAAAAAGGGGTAAAAGAGGAGCTATGCGGATGGAGAAAAGGGCTGCTATTTACTGCCGTCTTTCCCGCGAGGATGACAATCTGTCTTGTGATAAGGTAAGCGAAAGCATTCAAAATCAGCAGAAGCTGCTTTGCGAATATGCGAAGAAAAATGGATTCTCTGTCTATTGTATGTATGTGGATGAAAATTATTCTGGACTTGATAATACACGTCCTGCTTTTTGCCGCATGATTGAGGATGCTCGCTGTGGACGTTTTGACACGATTCTTTGCAAAAACCAGTCACGTTTTACCAGGGATATGGAGACGGCTCAGTATTATTTAAATGAAGTGTTTCCTCTTTGGCATGTCCGTCTGATTGGAATTTGTGATGGTGTTGATACAAATGACATGAAAAATTTACGGCTTCGACAGATAAATGGGCTGATTAATGAATGGTACAGCGAGGATCTTTCCGATAATATTCGCCAGATTCTTCGCGATAAGATGATGCGTGGCCAGTTTATTGGCTCATTTGCTTGTTATGGCTATACAAAGGACCCTGCCCATTTGCACAGCTTAATTCCTGATCCGCCTGCTGCCGCCGTTGTACGGGAAATTTATCAGCTTTATCTTGATGGATTTAGTCTTTCAAAAATCGCTTCTTTGCTCACTAAAAAGCATATTATGCCGCCATGCTTTTATAAGATCCAACAGGGCATTTTATTTCAGACGCCTTTTTCTAAAAATAAAATCACAGATGAAGCTGACGGCAAAATTCCAAAATGGTCTGCTTCAAGTGTGCGCCATATTCTGACTAATCCCGTCTATACTGGTACGCTTATTCAGGGAACTACAAAAAAGGAAAGTGCTAAGAGCAAAAAACGCATTAAGCTGTCAAGCACTGAATGGATCATTTATCCTAATGCTCATCCTGCTTTGATCAGTGAAGATATATTCTGCGAGGTTTCCTCACTATTACAGAAGCGGCGAAAGAAAAATAAAAAAGTGTAACTCCTTGAGACTATGACGCATAAGATACACTGTAAATGATTTTGGAGGTATCTCCTATGAGTGATTTGGCAGCAACAAACTGCGGCGGATGCACACAGACAACTACTTCTGGCGGATGCAATTGCATGTGGATCATCCTTATCCTGTTATTCTGTGGTGGATGGAATAACAATGATGGCTGCGGATGCGGCGGCAATGGCTTCTTTAACAATGGAAACGGCTGTGGCTGTGATGCCCTGATCTGGATCCTGTTACTTAGCTGCTGTGGATGCGGCTTCTGATTATCATACCACTGACATGAAAAAAGCCCTGGGCTCTGCCCGGGGCTTTCTAATGATACCAGATTGCTACGTGCTTTGCACTCCCGCAATCTTCAAAAACATGACTTTTGGCTTTGGTATCATATTATCCAATTACATCGCGCATGGTATATACACCTGGCTCTTTTCCCTGCAGAAACTTTGCTGCCTGGACAGCGCCCTTTGCAAATACACCTCTGGAGAATGCCTGATGGTTCAGTTCGATTACCTCGTCCTCTCCTGCGTAAATTACATCATGTACGCCTACGATGGTTCCGCCTCTGACTGCTGAGAATCCGATCTCCTTTGGATCTCTCTTCTCGCGTCTTTCACTGCGGTCAAATACAAAATGATATTCACCATTTAATGATTTGTTTGCTGCGTTTCCGAGCATGATTGCTGTACCGCTTGGTGCATCAAGCTTGCGTCTGTGATGGCGCTCTACGATCTCGATATCAAATCCAGCGTCTGCAAGTACAGGTGTAATAAGCTCTACGATCTTTGCGAGTGTATTGATTCCAAGAGACATGTTGTAGGACTGTACAATCGGAATTGTTTTTCCTGCCTCCTGCACATGAGCAAGCTGCTCATCGGAAAGTCCTGTTGTTGCAAGAACTAGTGCAAGTCCTTTTTGTGCACACTGATCTAATACCATATCTGTAATTTTTGAAACGGTAAAATCAATCAGTGCATCAGCCTCTACATCACACGCCTTGATAGATTCAAATACAGGAAATGGTGTATCGACTGCCTGCGTGATATCAATTCCAGCCACAACCTGTGCCTGCTCATCCTGTTCAATGATATTAGCTAACATCTTGCCCATTGCACCATTGCATCCGTTTAAAATAATACGTACCATCGTTTGTTCCTCCGTCTTAAGGTCAGTTTCAGATCAGTTTTAAATCAGCTTCATTGCCGCTAATTCTTTACGAAGCAGTTCCTTATGCTGCGGCTCCATCTCGCACAGAGGAGAACGTACTGCACCTGCATTCCATCCCATCATATTCAGTGCTTCCTTTACCGGAATAGGATTTACTTCACAGAAAAGTGCCTTATTTAAATTCATAACAGACAGCTGAAGCTGACGGCTTAACTTTACATCACCGTTTAAGTAGCTCATAACCATATCATGTGTCAGCTTAGGCATTACATTTGATAAAACGGAGATAACACCCACACCGCCAAGTGACAGAAGCGGAACAACCTGATCATCATTTCCAGAGTAGATATCGATGCAGCCGTCTGCAAGTGCTGCAAGCTCTGCTACCTGAGAGATATTTCCGCTTGCTTCTTTGATTGCTACAATATTCTTTACATTCTTTGCCAGTGTAACAGCAGTCTGCGGCAAAATGTTAACACCTGTACGTGACGGCACGTTGTACAGAATGATTGGCAGATCTACGCTGTTTGCAATTGCAGTATAATGCTGAATCAGACCCTTCTGTGTTGCCTTGTTATAATATGGTGTTACAAGAAGCAGCGCATCTGCACCGTTGTTCTGTGCATGTGTGGACAAACGAATTGCTTCTGCTGTGGAGTTTGATCCTGTACCTGCAATAACAGGAACTCTGCCTGCTGTATGCTCAACAGCAAACTTGATACATTCATCATGCTCTTCATGAGTCAATGTGGAAGATTCACCTGTTGTTCCGCAGATGATGATCGCATCTGTTCCTCCGGCAATCTGGAAATCAATCATTTTCCCCAGTTCTTCAAAATTAACCTTGTCATCCTGTGTAAATGGAGTGACGATTGCAACTCCTGCTCCCTTAAATATTGGCATACTAATACCATCCTTTCTTGATTCAGGTAATACTCTATTCAAATGCAGCCACCAGAGTGTCTTGGGATTTCTCCAAAGAAAAAGCCGGTCACATGCGGCCGGCTCATAAGGTTTTCTTTTTCTATTTCCCTTAGTAGCTCCCCATCTGTGAACAGATGACAGTCATATACCTATTCGATATATGCCCAAGAACAGCCTTTGCACAGCCATTCTTTCGGCGCCAATGCCTTTTAGCTAACTTCCCTTGCTCTTGCCTGCATCCATCAGCCTACTCATCAGTAGCGCAACCTCTACCTTTTGTATGAATTTTCTTTAGTGTACATCAATTTTACAGTGCTGTCAACCCTTCTGTTCGACATATTCTAATTTACTTACGGAAACTTCATATGCAATTCGTTTCTCACTCTCAGTCTCGCTTATCTTTTTCATATACTCTCTGCTCTGAACACGGCCCCACACGCGAAGTCTGGTGCCAACCTCAAAAGTGGACACATAGCGGGCGTTTCGTCCCCATGCAATACAGGGAATATAATCACTCTTGCTGTAAGGGCGGTTGACTGCTACCAGAAGATCTGCGATCTCACGTCCAAGCGGTGTCTTTCTATACACCGGCGGTTTACAGATGTATCCGTCAAGCATGATCTGATTTGTCTTCGTATAATCTGTAAATGCCTCCATGAAATGATATTCTCTGACAAACACAGAGAGTACAAGACGATTTCTCGTCCCCTCATGACGATTATAAGAACGAAACTGTCCGATTGCTTCCATTGTGCGTCCTCTGTAATCCTGATTGATATCGATAAGACGCTCTGAAATCATCACCGGGATCGTATCAGACTGATCGCTTAAGCGATTTACTGACAGCTCCATTATGTAAAAGCTCTCCCCAAAGACCTCATGGCTAAACTCAAACCCTGACACGACAACTCCAATGACACTGACTCTGTTATTTTCTGCGTTTCTTTCTGGCATTTTTGATTCCTCCTGCTTTTTATTCGCAGCTGCTGGTACCATAGCGGCTGCTGCATGTACTAGTTATTCTGCTAACTGGTTGTATAAATTTTTTTGCAGCTAGTTATTTATATGTCTCAACACACGTACATTATAACGAAGTTATTTTCAAAACGCACGGAAAATGCTTCGCAGGATTCGCGGTCTGACCACTATTATTCGACAAAAAGCAGGCTTTTTTTCATCTTTTCTTTCCCAGTTTTTCGGGTATTTCTCCTTTTTTCGACATATCTTTTGTTGTTACGATGAAAATAGATATGCCTAATGAAAGACATTTGTGATGAAGAACGCGAAAAGACGGGCTGATCGACTCAGTCCGCCTTTTTTCGCATTTATTTCATAACTATTCAGAACCCCATTCGCAAAATCGCATCTTCGATGCTTCTATTTTGCATTGCTCTGAATAGTTACAATTATTCTTTGTGATTAATGTAGTTAATCAAGCCGCCCTCACTGATGATTTTCTGCATGAATGGCGGGAATGCCTGTCCCTGGAAGGTTTCTCCTGTCGTCTGGTCTGTAATGACACCAGTATTAAAATCAATATCTACCTGATCTCCTGCCTTGATCTTTTTGCTTGCCTCTGGACATTCAATGATCGGAAGACCAATATTGATTGCGTTGCGATAGAAAATTCTTGCGAAGGTCTCTGCTATTACACAGCTTACACCTGCTGCCTTGATTGCAATCGGTGCATGCTCTCTTGAGGAGCCGCATCCAAAGTTTTTATCCGCAACGATGATGTCACCCTTCTTTACATTTGAAACGAAATCCTTATCGATATCCTCCATGCAGTGCTTTGCCAGCTCTGCTGGATCTGATGAATTTAAGTAACGTGCCGGAATGATTACATCCGTATCCACGTTGTCGCCATATTTAAATACACATCCATTTGCTTTCATATCTTCTTTACCATACCTTTCTGAATCGCCTGACCAGCTGTTTTTATGTCACAGTCTGCGAGACTTCTTTATAAAACGTCCTTTGGTCCGGAGATTTTTCCGGTTACAGCACTTGCTGCTGCAACATATGGACTTGCCAGATATACTTCACTTGTTACATCGCCCATACGTCCTACAAAGTTACGGTTTGTGGTAGAAACGCATCTTTCATGCGCAGCCAGAATACCCATGTATCCGCCAAGACATGGTCCACAGGTCGGTGTGCTGACAACAGCTCCTGCCTGAATGAAGGTTTGAACAAGTCCTTCCTCGATTGCCTGAAGATAGATTGCCTGTGTTGCCGGAATTACAATGCAGCGAAGGCCTTTCTTTACCTTTCTGCCCTTTAAAATCTCTGCTGCTGCACGCAGATCTTCGATACGTCCATTTGTACATGAACCGATTACAACCTGATCAATTGCGATGTCGCCTACCTCATCGATAGTATGAGTGTTCTCTGGCAGATGTGGGAAGGATACTGTTGGCTTTAAGCTGCTAAGATCAATAGTATATGTTGCCGTATACTCAGCATCCTCGTCTGCCTCGTAAACCTTATATTCCTTTGTGGAATGCTCCTTCATATAGGCGATAGTCTTCTCGTCTACCGGGAAGATACCATTCTTTCCGCCTGCCTCAATTGCCATATTTGCAATACAAAGACGATCATCCATTGAAAGATAAGAAATACCATCTCCTGTAAATTCCATAGACTGATACAGTGCTCCGTCAACACCGATCATTCCAATAATATGTAAGATAACATCCTTACCAGTTACATACTCAGCCGGCTTTCCAGTAAGTACAAATTTGATTGCGGACGGTACCTTAAACCATGCCTTTCCTGTTGCCATACCTGCTGCCATATCTGTACTTCCCACACCAGTGGAGAATGCGCCAAGCGCACCATATGTACAAGTATGTGAATCAGCACCAATTACAACGTCTCCTGCAACTACAAGTCCTTTTTCTGGAAGAAGTGCATGTTCAATTCCCATCTCTCCTACATCAAAGAAATTTGTGATTTCGTTGCAGCCTGCAAATTCTCTTACACACTTACAATGCTCGGCAGACTTGATATCCTTATTTGGAACAAAATGATCGAGTACTAGTGCAATCTTGTCCTTATCAAATACTCCCTTTTTATCAAAGCGCTCCATCTCGTGGATCGCTACCGGAGAGGTAATGTCATTGCCTAAAACAAGGCTCAGATCTGCCTCAATCAGCTGTCCGGCCTTTACCTCTGACAGCCCTGCTGCTGCAGCCAGAATTTTTTGCGTCATCGTCATACCCATAATCGAGTCCTCCTGCTTGTAAATACCTGCCTTTGCTGTGCCAAACTGCACACAAAATTTCAAAATCAGGCAGCCGCATGCGCAACTGCCTAATTTCCTGCATTATTTTTATTTTAATGGATAATAAAAAGTTCGTCAATGATTTTTCTTTTTCTTTTATATGTGTATATTTATTGCCGTTACAGTTAACGCGTCATGTTACGAAGCCCTTCGGTGTAATGGTTTTGTCGGAATATGCTGTAAATATTTGTCGTTGCGTGAACTGTAACTAATTACATTCCATACTTAGAAATAGCATCTAAGACCGCGTCTAAACTTTCTTTGCTGACTGTGTTGACCTGATCTGAGTCGTCCATGGAGACGTAGTAATATGCATCGTCTTCTGTTGTGGCTCCTATTGTCAGCTTTAAGATGGTTTCTTCTTCGCCTGACTGGTATGTTATTGTAAGAACTTCTGCATCGTCTGTTAAGCCATAGGATTCTTTTTCTTCTTCGTCTGCGTAATAATCTGCGCAGTCGTTGAAGGTAAGACCTACCATGTTGACTAACAAATCATGAATATCGTCACTTTCGTCAACGCGCTGTGTCTTATTATCCTGTGTGAATACCCAGCGTGTTACATCAACCATTTCTACTGTTGATTCCTCTTCTGCTGATTCCCCTTCTGTAGAATCTGATACAGCTTTCGTTGTCTCTTCTTCTGATGCTTTGCTTTCACTTCCCGTTTCTGCTTCCTTGGATGCGTTTTCTGTTGTCTCTTCCTCGGTTGCCGGTTCTTGTGTAACTTCTTTTTCCATATCAAGCGTGATGCCGTCTTTTACTAGCTGTACATCTGTGATGGATGTGCTGGTGATGGTTGGGAAGCTTTCCTTTTCCTGCAGCGCTGAAATATCGTTACTGATATCTGAGACATAGCTTGATGCTATTGTATAAATATCATCTGAGCCTTCTACTTTTGCATAATAGTCTGAATTATAGCTGTTAAGGTTTCCAATCTGGATCGTTACCTCTGTGTCATCAGATCCCTTTGCTGTGATCGTACAGCTTGGATTGTCCAGACCATACACTGACAAGTCGTCCTGTACTTCCTCTAGCTTACGCTCTGCAGTAAATGATTTTAAATCACTTGAAATGGCAGTCAAATAGCTTTGTGTGACAGGAAAGTGCTCGTCGCTGTCATAGCTCCAAGTCTCGTTCTCAGTGTTATAGCTGAATGCGAAGGTTCCATAGCTATTTGTGTAACTGATAGAAACGGGTTCTTCCATCTGGCTTAAATAAAATGTGTTTGCCTCTTTTTCTGCCTTTGACTGCTCGGCTTCTTTTTCTTCGTTGTGCTGATTGATCAATACTATTGTGCCGTATGCGCCGCCAAGGACGGCAAGCGCACCGACTAAACCAAGTAGTTTTTTTGTATTCTTTGTCATATACTCACACCATTATGCCTTTCTTCTGCGGATCCATACAACCAATCCTGTGACAATTGAGAAGATTGGAATGATGATTATAAACAATGCATTCCAGATACTGCTTCCTGTTACAGTATTATAAGTAACCGAAAGACTCTTTGCCGGAATTGATACGTTCTGAACATCATCAAAGTAAGATGATACGATGTTAATGAACTCATTTAAGTTTTCAATTCCAGTGAAGTTTCCAATCAGACTGGAATCAATCATGGTGGATGCTGAGATAACAGTCAGCTTAGAATCAGCTGATGGTGTCTCAAGCCAGCCATCTGTATTTCCAACTGAAATATCAGTCAGAACATCCTCAAGAGTGCTTTCCCCTGTAGAAGCTTCCTCAGATGCAGCTTCAGACATAGCTTCCTCGGATGCATTTTCAGTTACATTTTCAGTTGAAGCTTCCTCTGAAACATTCTCGGCAGATTCATTTTCAGTTTCGGCTGTATCACTGCCAGATTCTAACTCGCTCGCGTTTTCTGTATCTGCTGATGCTGTCTTCTGTGCTGATGCTGCCAAAATAAACTGTGTTGCCTCGCTGCTGTTTCCTTCACGGAATGCATTGTTACTTGTAGTTAAAAGTGTTGTCAGTGTTACATCTTCTGGTGTATTTTCTGATGCTGTCATACCTGCTACTGCACCGACTAAGATGCTGCTTGTTGTTTCTACATTTGTGTCATTGCTTGTGATCATCGGGAAGAAGTAGAATGCGCTCTGTGCTCTCTGGTAATAGCGATCACGATCTCCAATATAGGAGTTTACCATAGTCATACCATAATCTTCCATCAGCTCATCGAAGTTTGTCAGCTCCTTATCGGTGACACCGCGAAGCAAAAGCACATTTCCGCCCTGATACAGATAGTTATGAAGTTCTGTATATTCATCAGTTCCAAGATCACTTGTAGGATTGTTGATAATCAAAAGATCACAATCATCCGGCACAGATGCTGTCTCAAGAAGATTTAAATTTGATGTTGTCATGCTATTTTTAGTAAGCAGTTCACCAAGCTCCTGACTTATTGCTGACTCACCATGACCTCTTAACATGTAAATCTTTTTGTCATTATCAGACGTAACAGCTGCAACAGCACTTGTCAGCTGACCCTCTGCATCAAATTCTGATTCGCTGCTGTAGCCATAATAATTTTGCTGACTTACAATTATATCGCTAAAGGAAATTACCTGATTCTTTCCAGTTTCCTCGCATGATACAACAACAGAGTTTGCTGAAATTCCATACTTTGTAAGAATTTCAGGGTGAAGAACAGGGTCTACATAGCTAACCTTTAGCTTAGATGAAAGATCGCCATAGATAGAGATAAACTTTTCAATACGAGAATCTATATTTCCTGTTTCTGCCACTACCTCAACAGTAACATCCTTGTCTAAGTCCTTTAATAATTCCTTTGAGGTATCGGAAACACTGAAAATTCCAGTTTCGCTTAAATCCCAATTTAATAACTTTGATGGAAGCTGTCCTATAATCAAATTTATTACTACAATAATTGCCAACACAATTGCCGTAACTGCAAGGCTAAAACTTCCGTTTTTCAGCTGCACTACAGATGAAATATTTTTGCCTGACGGCTTTTTTTCTTTCTTTTTTTTGATATCCATTCCTGCCTGCTTTCCTCTCATTCTGCCGCTTTTTCGGCTTTTTTCTTACACCAATCTAGCGCTTATCTTAGCTCCATCTTCTCTTCTGGATTACCTGTGTGGTAAGGAAGATGCATGCCGCACAAATCGAGATCAGCTCCACAACACCCTTTACATCAAACACATAATCAGAAACAAAGCTTGTCATTACCTTTGCAAATGCTATGTTTTCGATCATTCCTGGAACAAGTCCCTCAAAAAGAGCTGGCTTTACAACGTAAAGAATAATTAAAACTGCTGCTCCACCGATCAAAAGACCAAACGTAGCTGCATTGCTCTTTGTCATTACATAGACAATGACGCAAAGAAGAACTAAAAGAATCAGACAGCCTATTAAAGAGGCAATTGCTGTATTTGGCACATATGTGGAAAGACCATTTGACAAATTGATCAAAAGTAGTGTAATGATCGTTCCAACTGCTGCGATGATAACACTCTCTGTCATTGCTGAGATCAGCATTCCAATGGCAACATAAGCACAGCCGATCAGAAAATATACAAGAATAGTTGAATAGTCAACAAGAAAATATGCTGTTCCAGTGCTCTTAATGATCAATGGACACAGGCAAAAGATCAAACATGGAATTGCAACAACTGCTGCCATTGAAAAAAACTTTCCTAAAACAATCTGTGTCACAGATACTGGTGATGTCAAAAGAAGCTGATCTGTCTTTGAATGACGCTCCTCTGAAAAGCTTCTCATTGTCAAAAGCGGAACTGTCAGTACAAATACGATGGCAGAGGCACTTAATGTGTAGGCAAAATAAGGATAGCCATAGCTCATGTTATACACCATAAAGTAAATACCTGTCACGAGCACAAGTGCGGCCACAAATACAGGTCCAATCATGGATGTGAAATAAGATTTAAATTCTCTGTTAAATATTGCTTTCATTGTCATCCTCCTTATTGGCCTGCTTTGTCTGCTCTGCTTTCTTTACGGCCTCCTCTGCCGATTTTTTGATCTCATCCATCTCTTCTTCATGAGCCTTATTGTCGGCAGTCAGCTCCATAAAGACATCCTCAAGTGTTGCCTTTGAATATTTCATCTCATAAATCGGCCAATTTTTTTCTGCGCAGATACCAAATACAGCTTCGCGCACATCAGCGCCATCTGTACGTATCTCAAATGAGGTCAAATTCAGATGCTTATCATCCTCATTCTGCTTTGTGGCTTCCAAAACTGCTGCAACATGATGAAGTCTTGCAAAGCTGTTCTTTGCCTGGTCCTTTGGCGCCTTTATGCTAATTTCAAGCATAGCATCACTATCCATGTAGTGCATCAGATTTTCTGTTGTATCGCTTGCAACTAGTCTTCCGTGAGAGATAATTAAAATCTCATCGCATACAGCACTAATCTCAGAAAGGATATGAGAGCTTAAAATAACGGTATGCTCTTTTGCAAGCTCCTTAATAAGTGAACGAATCTCAATAATCTGAATTGGATCAAGACCTACAGTCGGCTCATCAAGTATTATGATTTCCGGCATACCAAGCACTGCCTGTGCAAAACCAACTCTCTGACGGTAGCCCTTTGAAAGATTTTTGATAAGTCTTTTTGCCACATCGACAAGTCCAGTCATCTTCATAGCATTTAAAATGCTCTCTTGACGCTTTTTCACCGGAATATTTTTTAACTGTGCCGCAAATTCAAGATATTCCCATACTGTCATATCTGTATACAGCGGTGGAAGCTCCGGCAGATAGCCTATACAGCGCTTCGCCTCTGCTGGTTCCTTCACGATATCGTGGCCATTAATTAAAATCGTTCCCTCTGTAGGGCCGATATATCCAGTCATCATATTCATGGTCGTTGATTTTCCAGCTCCGTTTGGACCAAGAAAGCCATAAATCTTTCCTGGCTCCAGACGAAAGCTTAAATGATCGACAGCCACATGGTTTCCATATTTTTTTACCAGACCTGTTACTTCAATCAAAGTCTTGTCCTCCTGCATCTCATTTTTGCAAACAACCTTATTGCTGTTTTGCTATCATTTGTAATGTTAGGCGCCAAATGTGATGACTCTTTGATAAATTTGTGTCCATTGTTTGTCCTCTTGTGAAGAATTATTGAATTTAGGTATTGACTTATTTCTAATTGAGTATTATATTAAACTTTAATATGGTAAAGCACCATAGTAAATCACTGCATCTCACCGGTCTTTGACCGCCCGATAATATCTAATGCAGCGATAAGGAGGTTTCTTTATGGGAAGAGTTTATAATTTTTCTGCTGGTCCAGCTGTGCTGCCAAAGGAGGTACTGCAGGAGGCTGCAGCTGAAATGCTTGACTATCAGGGAAGCGGTATGTCTGTCATGGAGATGAGCCATCGTTCTAAGGTTTACGATACGATCATTAAAGAAGCTGAGGCTGATCTTCGTGAGCTTATGAATATTCCGAACAATTATAAAGTTTTATTTTTACAGGGTGGTGCATCCCAGCAGTTTGCTATGATCCCAATGAACCTGATGAAAAATAAGAAAGCTGATTATATTGTAACCGGTCAGTGGGCAAAGAAGGCTGCAAAAGAAGCTGAGCTCTACGGCGAGGTTAACGTTGTCGCTTCTAGTGCTGACAAAACATTTTCTTACATTCCAGACTGTTCTGACCTTCCAATCGATGATGATGCCGACTATGTTTATATCTGCGAAAACAACACTATCTACGGCACCAAATTCCACACACTTCCAAATACAAAGGGAAAAACACTTGTAGCTGATATCTCTTCCTGCTTCTTATCTGAGCCGGTTGATGTTAATAAATATGGTATGCTTTACGGCGGTGTTCAAAAAAATGTCGGTCCTGCCGGTGTTGTAATTGCAATCATCCGTGAAGACCTTATTACTGATGATGTTCTTCCTGGAACACCTACCATGCTTCGCTACAAGATTCATGCAGATGCTGATTCTCTTTACAATACACCTCCATGCTATGGTATTTATATTTGCGGCAAGGTCTTCAAGTGGCTTAAGAAAATGGGCGGTCTTGAGGAAATGCAAAGAAGAAATGTAGAAAAGGCAAAGATCCTCTATGATTATCTGGATTCTAGCAAGCTGTTTCACGGTACAGTTGAGCCGTCCTCTCGTTCTTTAATGAATGTTCCATTTGTAACTGGCGACAAGGAGCTTGATGCCAAATTTGTAAAGGAAGCTGAGGCTGCTGGTTTTGTAAACTTAAAGGGTCATCGTACAGTTGGCGGTATGCGTGCAAGTATCTACAATGCAATGCCAAAGGAAGGTGTAGAGGCACTTGTTGCATTTATGAAAAAGTTTGAGGAGGAGAATTTGAAATGAAAAGTGTTTATTGCTTAAATCCAATTTCTAATGCTGGAATGAGCCGTTTTGATGATACATACTGCATCGCTGATTCGATTGAAAATGCTGATGCTGCGCTTATTCGCAGTGCTTCTATGCATGAAATGACACTTCCTGATTCTCTTCTTGCAATTGGACGTGCCGGTGCCGGTGTGAATAATATTCCGCTTGATTCCTGCGCAAAAAAAGGTATCGTTGTTTTTAATACACCAGGTGCAAATGCAAATGGTGTAAAGGAGCTCGTTATTGCAGGACTCATGCTTGCTTCACGTGATATTGCAGGCGGCTGTCACTGGGTACGTGAAAATAAGGATGACCCAAATATTGCAAAGACAGCTGAGAAGGCAAAGAAGGCTTTTGCCGGAAATGAAATTAAGGGAAAGAAGCTTGGCGTAATCGGACTTGGTGCAATCGGTGTTCTTGTTGCAAATGCTGCAAGTGAGCTTGGAATGGAAGTTTACGGCTGCGATCCGTATCTTAGCATTCAGAATGCAGTTCGTCTCTCTCACCACATTACAATTGTAAAGGATAATGATGAAATCTACAATCAATGTGATTACATAACCATTCATGTTCCTGCACTTGACTCTACAAAGGGTATGCTGAACAAGCGTGCTTTTGATCAAATGAAGGATGGTGTCAAGATCTTAAACTTTGCAAGAGATATTCTTGTAAATGATGCTGACATGGCTGATGCTCTTGCAAGCGGCAAGGTTTCCCGCTATGTTACAGACTTCCCGAATCCAGCTGTTGTAAATATGCCTGGTGCTCTTGTACTTCCTCATCTTGGTGCTTCAACTGAAGAATCTGAGGAAAACTGTGCTGTTATGGCTGTCAACCAGATTATGGATTATCTTGAAAATGGAAATATTGAAAACTCTGTCAACTATCCATCCTGCAGCCTTGGCTACCGCAAAAAGACAGCACGTATCTGTGTATGCCACTACAACAGACCAAATGTTATCAGTCAGCTGACTTCTCTTTTTGGTGAGGCTGGTGTTAACATCAGTGATATGGTTTCAAAAAGCCGCGGCGAATATGCATATGCAATGTTTGATGTAGAAGCGCCTGTAAGTGATGAATTTGAGAAAAAGTTAGAAGCAATGGAAAATATTATTCGCATTCGAATCTTATAACACCAAAAAGCAGCGATCAATCTGATATGTACCCAGTTTTCTGGACACCGGGTCAAAATTGAATAATTAAGCTTCCATCATGGATGCTTCCCTGAACTTAGAGGGAGGCATCCATTT